>Ga0209530_1000002_pt1 | contig 226359 bp, 214 predicted proteins | sample BlaSpr_A8_Ref_O1_FD_187987 | JGI IMG/M metagenome (GOLD analysis project Ga0209530, IMG submission 187987) | Forest soil microbial communities from Thunder Bay, Ontario, Canada - Black Spruce, Ontario site 2_A8_Ref_O1 (SPAdes) (version 2) | ecosystem: Environmental > Terrestrial > Soil >...
TTGGAGCCAAAGTGATGAAAACGCCCACGCCAAATCGCTCACACTCGAATCACCCGGGCTCCGGTTTCTCGCTGATCGAGCTGCTCATCGTTGTCGCCATCATCCTAATCATTGCGGCCATCTCCATCCCCAGCATTCTTCGCGCCCGGATCGCGGCCAACCAAGCGGGTGCGGTCGAAAACTGCCGGGTGGTTTCAATCGGTGAGGTTAACTACAGCATCCTGTACGGCGGTTTTTCGCCGACGCTCCTGGCTCTGGGTGGCCCGGCCACCGGCCCGGCGAATGCGACTAACGCGCAAATCATCGACGAGGCGCTATCTTCGGGTATGCGGGCCGGATATGTTTTTACTTACGCGCCGCTCAACGTGGATCCGAGCGGCAACTATCAGGATTACACGTTGAACGCCGATCCGCAGGTACCCGTGTTTACCGGCGACGATCATTATTTTACGGATGAACCGGCGCTCATTCACGTGAATCACGCCGGTCCGGCGAGCGTCAACGATCCACCAATTCAGTAGATCCGGGTAGCAAGTCCGGTGCATGCTGTTCCGCGTTTCACCGGCAGGTCCCGACCGTCATCCCGCCTGGTCGGTTCTGTTAAACTTCGTGGGTGAACTCGCTCGTATTTTTTCTGGCCATTTTGCTTCCACCCTTGATGCCCGCCACCGGCGCTCGGGACGTCGTGCGCGCAATCGATGCGCGTTACCGCGGGGCCAAAACCCTGAAGGCGACGTTCTTCCAGAGCTACGCCGACGGCAAGGGCGGCATCTCGGCTGAATCCGGCATCGTGTATTTTTCGAAGCCCGGACGCATGCGCTGGGAATACCAATCGCCGGAAGAAAAGTTGTTTGTGGTGGATGGGACCAACGTCTGGTTCTATATTCCCGCGGACCGAACGGCCAGCCGGGCCAAGATCGGAGAAAGTTCCGACTGGCGGACGCCGCTGGCGTTCTTGACGGGAAAGACGGATCTGGGGCGGCTCTGCCGCAACATCGACACGATCGAGGCGAAGCCGGGCGGAAATCCCCTGGAAAGCCCCGCCACTCCGGGGAACACTTTGTTACGTTGCGTTCCTCGCGTAAATTCGGGCGATACCGGCGATGAAATTAAGGATGTGCTGTTGGAAGCGAATGCGGACGCGTACTTGACGCGCATCGTGATCGAACAGCCAGGGAATTTGACCACCGAATTCCGGTTTGGGAGCTGGGAGGAAAATCTGCCGATCGCCGAGACCAAATTCCATTTCGTTCTCCCGGCAGGTGTAACGGTCGTCGATGAAGCTACCTTGGCTGGTGGGTTACGTTGACTTGTTCGGGAGGAAGAAGGATGTCTCATTCCCGAAAAAAGGTCATCTAACCAGAACCGAACGCGAAATATCGTCCCTCGGAATTGCGCCCCGTTCCTGTCAGGCCGCCCTGTGCGCCTTAAGATCCGCCCGGAAGTGCAATGCGGCCAATATGGTAAACTTTTGACAAGACTTCCGCGGAGGGAGTTCGTCTAACCATCGTGGCGGAATACATTTGCAAAGTCGGCGATACCACCGGCCGTATCTTTCAGCAACTGGAAACGGCGCAGTCGGAGGGCGAGGCTCGTCAGAAATTATCGGATCGCGGACTACATGTCTTTTCGGTGAAGGGCAATCTCAACATACTTTCGCAGTTCGGCCGCCGGACCGGTTCGCGCAAACTGAAGATTCATGACTTCCTGATATTCAACCAGCAATTTAACACTCTGATTAAAGCTGGTTTGCCGATTCTGAAGGCCCTCGATCTGCTGGCCGAGCGCGCGGCCGCCGAGAGCCTGCGCCCGCTGCTGCAGGATGTTCGTCAACGAGTGCGCGAAGGCGCGCTGCTCTCCGAAGCTCTGGCCGCCCAGGGGATTTTTCCTCCGGTGTACGTCACCGCGGTCACGGCGGGAGAGCGTAGCGGAAACCTGTCGGGAGTCCTCGAGCAATACATTTCCTATCTGCGAGTGAGCACGGGCTTCAAGAAGGCGCTGGTTACCGCTTTGATTTATCCCAGCATCTTGATCGTCGCCGTCATAGTCACTCTGACCTATTTGATGACGTTTGCCATGCCGCAGTTTGCGAAGTTGTATGCGGATCTGGGGATTAAGCTTCCGGCCATAACGCAGTTCATGCTCGACATCGCCGTTCCGCTGCGTCAGTACTTTATAATTTTCGCCGGCGGGATCGCCGCGGTGGCGGCGGCGATTTACATTTGGACCCGGACCGACCAGGGTGCGCTGGCCATCGATCGCTTGAAACCGAAGGTGCCGGTGATGGGCGATATCTGGCTGAAGGGCCAAGTCGCTCAATTCGTTCGTACTTTATCTACGCTTCTGGCGGGTGGAACGCCGCTGGTGGCGGGCCTGGAAACCTCGGCCCAGGCCATCGACAGCCGCCTGATTTCTACCTCGGTCCAGGGTGCGGCCGCTCGGGTACGGGAAGGGAAGACCCTGCACGAAAGCCTGGAGGAAACTCACTTGGTACCGGCGATGGCCCTGGAAATGATAGAAGTCGGTGAAGCATCGGGAGCGCTCGCCGCCATGCTGACCAGCGTCGCCGAATTCTACGAAGAGGAAGTCAGCACCCGATTGCAGCGCACGCTGATCTGGGTGTCGCCGGCGATTTTGGTGGTCATGGCCGTTGTGGTAGGCTTCATTTTGATATCGCTTTACCTGCCGCTGTTTTCCCTTCAGGTCGGCTCCGGGGGTTAGAACTCTATGGCTACATCCACCAACAATCCGATCGTGCCGGCGGTTCCGGCCGTTGCCAGCGACGTCGAACGCGATCAGGCCAAGAAACTGGCCGAACGCTATCGCTGCGCCTTCGTGGACCTGCGCGAGCAGCGGATTGACCCGGATCTTTTCCGCAGTATTCCCGCCGAATTGATGTTCCGTTACAAATTCGTGCCGATGGAAGCGCGCGAAAACACTTTGATGGTCGCCATGGCCGACCCCAGTCAGTTGCACCTCACCGACGAACTGGCACTGCTGCTGGGCAAGAAGCTGCAGATCAAAGTCGCCACTACTTCGCAAATCGACGATTTGCTGAAGCGCACCGAGCAATCCCAGCGGGTGCTGGACCAGGCCACCGAAGGCTTCACCTTGCAGGTGGTCCACGACGACGAAGACAGCGACGAAAACATCTCGATGGACAAACTCACGCGCGATTCCGGCGTGAGCCCGGTGGTCCGGCTGGTCGATACCGTGATTTTCACCGCACTCGAACGCCGCGCGAGTGACATTCACATCGAGACCCGCAGCACCGAAGTGGTGGTGAAGTACCGCATTGACGGCGTGCTGCAGTACGCCATGCAGCCGCTGGCCAAGGAATGGCACGCCACCATTCTTTCGCGCATCAAGGTCATGAGCGAACTGGATATCGCCGAACGCCGGGTTCCGCAGGACGGCCGTTTTCGGGTTCGCTACAAAGGGCGCTTCGTCGACTTCCGCGTGTCGATCATGCCGTCGGTGCACGGCGAGGACGCCGTGCTTCGCGTGCTGGACAAAGAGACGCTCAGCGAAAAATTTCGGAACCTGACGCTCGACGTGGTCGGCTTCGACGGGCCCGACAAGGTTCGCTTCCGCCGTTACATTCAAGAACCCTACGGCATGGTGCTGGTCACCGGCCCCACCGGCTCGGGCAAAACCACCACGCTCTACGCGGCCATCAACGAAATCAAGAACGACGAAGACAAGATCATCACCATTGAAGACCCGGTCGAATATCAGGTCCGCGGCATCACCCAGATTCCCGTAAACGAAAAAAAGGGGCTGACGTTTGCGCGCGGCTTGCGTTCGATTTTGCGCCATGACCCGGACAAGATCATGGTCGGCGAAATCCGCGACCAGGAAACCGCGCAGATCGCCATCAATTCCGCGCTCACCGGCCACCTGGTGTTCACCACGGTGCACGCCAACAACGTCACCGACGTGATCGGCCGTTTCATCAACATGGGCGTCGAACCCTATAACTTCGTTTCCGCCTTGAACTGCATCATGGCCCAACGCCTGGTGCGCGTGATCTGCGAAAGTTGCAAGAAGCAGGTGCATTATTCGCCGGAAGTACTGAAGGAATCGGGGCTGGATCCGGCGGAATGGGCCGACGTGATCTTCTATGAAGGCACGGGCTGTCTGGAGTGTTCCGGCAGTGGATTCCGCGGTCGTTCGGCCATCACCGAGTTGCTCGATCTGTCGGACCACATCCGCGAAATGATTATCAACCGCCGGCCCACTTCGGAAATTAAGCGCGTGGCGCGCGAAGAAGGCATGTCCTTCCTGCGTGATTCCGGTTTGGCCAAAATCCGCGCGGGTGTAACCACCTTGCGCGAAATCAATAAGGTGACTTTCCTTGACTAGCTCGCCCAGCCTGGGAACGCAGTTCTTCAACCTGGGCCCGGTCCGGCGTATCGAGCGCTGGTTGAGCGCTATGCCGCATCCGTCGCTGGTCGTCGAGATTTCGTCGACGCACGTGGCTGCCGCGCAATGGTCCAAGGTCGGCGGACATCTCGAAAATCATGCGGTAGAGCCATTGCCGGTGGGCGCGGTGATGGCTTCTCCGGTGGACGCGAACGTGATCCAGCCGGAAGCGGTGCGGACTGCGCTGCGCAAAGTCTTGAATCGGGTGCCGCCGCGTGGCGCGCCCCTGGCTTTGTTGATCCCTGATCCGGTGGTTCGCGTGTTTATTCTTCCCTTCGATGTCTTGCCGCGCCGCGCGGACGAAGCCTTGCCGCTCTTGCGCTGGCGCTTGAAAAAAAGCGTGCCGTTCGACGTGGACGAGACCGTGGTTTCCTGGATGCGCCAAACCGGAAAAGAGAACGCACTCGAGGTGGTCACGGCCGTGGCCCGCCAAAGAATCGTGCGCGAGTACGAAGATTTGGTCGAGGCTTTGGACGTGAAGTCGCGGGTCATTTTGAGCTCGACGCTGGCCGCACTGCCACTGCTGGGCGATTCCGGAGCGACTCTGCTGGTGCGGATGAGCGGCCGAACCATGACCACCGTCATTACCCGCGACAATAACCTCTCGATTTATCGTTCGACGGAAATGTCCGGCGATGCCGGTGCCCTGGATGTTCAGGCTATGCTCGATGAGATTTTTCCGGCCGTGGCGTATTACCAGGACACCTGGGGCAATTCGCCCGATCGCGCGCGTATTTCCGGTTTCGGCGCGCGTGAAGAGGTGTTTCGCCGGGCTTTGGCCGGCGAACTGAAATGTCCGGTGGGCGCGCTCGCCGATTCCGAGAGCGCCTTACTTTTGGGCTCCAGCGCCAAGGACCTGCTGCACCACGATCTCGACGCGCTGGTAGGCTGGATGCTCAATGAAAGCTAGAATGTTTACAGGTGGAATCCGCGTATGAAGCTACGGCTTAATCTTTCCACCACCCCGCTCGAGAATAAGCGTCCGTTTGCCGCTGCGGCTACGGTGCTTGGCGCGGTAGGCTTGCTCACGTTTCTGTTGCTGGCCCATGCGGCCTACACGTCCTGGCGGGCCAATCGCCAGTTGCGCTCCGAAATTTCGCATTGGCAATCCGAAATTCGCGCGAACCGGCAGAAGCAGGCCGAGCTCGACGCTTATTTTCAGACTCCGCAGGCCCGCGAAGTGCTCGATCGTGCGGCATTTTTGAATTCGCTGATTGGCCAGCGCAGTTTTCCCTGGACCAAGATCTTTATGGACCTGGAGCGAACCCTGCCGCCCGGCGTGCGCGTGGTCAAGATTTCGCCGAAGTTGGACAATGGCCGGGCCATCGTCGAGTTGACCGTCGGCGCCCAGTCCGACGAAGGCAAGGTGAAATTTTTAGAAGCTCTCGAGAAGTCCAAGGTTTTTTCGGACATTCGGGTAAAGCGGGATCATCGTGAGGAACAGGCCGGACCCGATCGCATTACCGTGGACCTCACCGCTTGGTACGCGACGATCTGACCATGAACATGTCCTGGCAGCTCTTGAAACAAGTGATTATTGCCGCGCTGGTGGTGCTGCTGGTCGCTGACCTGGGGCTGCTCTATGTCCGCTGGGAGAACAGCCGGGAGAACGAGGCGGCCATGCGGGCGGAGCGCGACCGGCTGGAACTGACCGCCAAAGCGCTCAAAGGGGACGTGGCGCGCGCCCAAAGAATTCGCGAGTCCATGTCCGGCGTGACCAAAGAATATGACGCCTTCTATAAGACCGATTTTGAATCGACATCCGACGGTTATTCCAAAATCGAAGCGGACCTCGATGCCATCGCCGTGAAAGCCTCGGTCAAAAGTTCCGGCGCCGCTTTCGAGCAGAAAGAAGTGAAAGGCCGCGGCGTGGAAGAAATCAGAATCAGCGACACGGTCGAAGGCGATTATTCTTCGATTATCAAATTCATCAGCGGTCTGGAGCAGTCGCGCTATTTCTATCTGTTGAGCGAACTGAAACTTGATTCCGACCTGTCCGCGGTGCAGGGTAGCGCCAGTCCCGGAGCGTTGATCCGCTTGCATCTCGAATTGCGGACCTATTTCAAATCCTGATATGTCGAAGCGAACCCAAACTTACGTGCTCGGCGTGCTGCTGGCGCTCCTCGTCTACTTGGTTTATTCCTACGCTTTTAGCAATAACTCCGGACCGAGCCTGGCGGGTGCGTTTGTTTCCGACGCGAAATTTCAGCCGATCAATGTGGACGAACCCCATTTACGTATCTACTTACTGGAGAACCTGAAGAAGGACGATTATTCCGGAGGCCATCGCAATATTTTCGCCTTCGGTCCGCCCGAACCGCCGCCGATGTCTAAATTAGAAAAAGAGCGCGCGGAGCACAAAACCTATGGCCCACAGGTGGCGCCTCCTCCTCCGCCAGTCAGCGTGCCGGCCACTCTTTTCGGATTTGCGTCCATGCCCCGTAATGGAAAACGCGTGGCTTTCTTCCTGGATGGCGAAGATGTTCTGGTGGTGAACGAAGGCGCCGTATTCCTGAACCGTTTTCGTCTGGACAAAATCGGCAACGATTCCGCGGACGTCGAGGAGATTTCTTCCCAGCGTCACGTCACGGTACAGATGACCGCACCCGCGGCTGGCGCGGGCGCGGCTGCCGGTAATGACAACGCCGGGCCGAACCAAGGGCCAGGCAATCAATGAACTTCAGGTTTTGCAGTCGCGCCAAGGGCGTGGCAAAATTGCCCACTACTTCGCCGCGGCGTTCCCGCGAATCAGGTTTTGCATTTCTCCTCGCGCTGATGGCGATCGTGGTGCTGGTCGCGCTGACCATGACCCTGTTGGAAATCGGCGCAACCCAGAATCGCCGCGCGCGTGAAGAGGAAACGATCTGGCGCGGCAATCAATATGTCCGCGCGATCCGCCTCTACTATCACAAGACTGGCCGCTACCCGCAGAACCTCGACGATTTGACCAAGGGCTTGCCCGAACTGCATTTCCTGCGCCAGGCTTACAAAAATCCCATGGATCCGGGCGAAGGCGCCTGGCGATTCATTTATGTCAATCAAGCCGGCCAGATCATCGGCAGCACCAAGTTCGCAAATCTCCAACAAATGGCCTTGCTGGATTTGAATGGCGGTGTGATGCCTGGCACGCAGCAGATTCCGGGCCAGCCCGGAACGCCCGTGTCGGCGTTGTCGAATTCGGGGAGCAATTCCGATCCGTCGCAAAATCCCACGGGACCCGGCAGCGGGACGGGAACTGCGATTGGAACCGGAACTGGCAATGGCTCGAGCAATCCCAATGCTCCGAATACTCCAAATGGCCAGCCGCCCCAAGCGCAAGATCCTTCGCAATCCGGAACCGCACAGCCTCCAACCGGCGCGCAAAATCCTTCGACCGGTCTCGGCGGCGCCTCACCGGGCCCCGGCGGGATTCTGAGCGGTCTGCCCGGGCAAACACCTACTTCGACGGCGCAGACGGGCGCGCTGAACCAGACCAACCTGGCGGCCCTTGCGGCGCTGAAGCCGACCGGGCCAGTCGATGGTCCAGTGCTGGGCGCGTTTCTTACCGGCGTGGCCTGTACCGGCGACGGGAAATCGGTAAAGTACTACCACGGCGGGAAAAAATACGTCGACTGGGAATTTATTTGGAATCCGCTGGAGGACGCCGCAGCGGCTCAGCAACAACAAGGCGCGTCCGGTCAGGGCGGAGTACTTGGCGGAGTTCCGGCGGGCGCTGGCGGCAACGGCTCTACCACTACCACCGGCAGTTCTTTTGGTTCCTCGTTTGGATCTTCTCCCGGCAGTCCCGGCCAGCCGACGCAGCCGCAACAACCTCAGCCGTCTCCACAGTCGCCTCCGCAATAAGTCCGCGCACGCTCCGTCGGTAATAGAAAGTTGGCTTAGGAATTAGAAAAAACTGCGCCGGCCTAATTGTTGGGGATCTGTAACTTTTCGCGGGCCAGAATCGTGGTGATTTTCTGCACGTATTTCTGCGTTTCGGGGAAGGGCGGGATGCCGCCGTAGCGCGTCACCGTTTGCGGTCCGGCATTGTAGGCGGCCAGCGCCAGCGACAGATTCCCGCTGTAGCGGGACAGCAAATCTTTCAAGTAATGCGTGCCAGCGTCGATATTTTCAGCGGGATCGAAAATATTCGAGACCGAATATTTCGCGGCGGTCGTCGGCAGCAGTTGCATCAATCCCCGTGCCTGCTTGGGCGATGCCGCGCGCGCGTTGAAATTCGATTCCTCCGCAATCACATGGGTGATCAACTTTTCGTCGACGCCATGCTTCTCCGCAGCCGCCCGGATCAAGCTGCCGTAGGGGCCTGGGGCCGCGACGAGCGCCACGGGAGGCGCCGTAAATTGGTCTTCCGGCTCGATGGACGCCAGCTCGGCCGCGGGCACTTCTACCGTGCCGCCGGTTATGGTGAGGCGAATTGTTTCGCCAGTTTGTTCGTAGCCGGTGATGTGCAGGCGCACGCCGGACTTCAGCACGGCGTAATCGGCATGGGCCTGAGGCGCGAATGTAAACACCCCGGCGCTGGCCGCGAAGGCAATCAGTAGCAAACTTGTGGCCCGAAGCTTCACTCCACCCATTATACGGCCTCGGCCGCGCCGTTGAGCGCGTATGTGCGTATAGCGTCAGCCAGACCGGCCTGGTCGTTCGTTCCGGTCACCGGCCAACCGCGGGTTTTCAAGCCAGCCACACTGTTGCCCATGACCACCGGAGTTCCGGAAAACTCGAGCATTTCCGAATCGTTCCAGTTGTCGCCCACCGCCATGATATTTTCGCGAGGGATATTCCTCAGTCGGGCCCAGGCCTGCAGCGTCGATCCCTTCGAAACGTCGCTGCGCAGCACATCCAACACTGATAGATTGCGCTCCAGGTATTCCGTTAGCGATTGGGCGAAACCATATTTCGCCGCGAGCGGCTCAAGTTTCTGCATCACCGCCCGCATCGGCGCGCAGTTTCCCGAATACACCACCTGGATCGGATCTTCTGGCGGATTTGTTCGGTTCAAGCAGTCGGTCAGCGGTGCGCACAGCCCGATGTGTTCGCGATTACGCCGCAAGTAGCCGCCGCGGAACGGATCGTCCCAGTTCACCGTTTCCAAAATAACCCGATGACCTTCGCTGCGGTCGAAAACCACACCGGCGAATTCCCGAAATTCTTCGGTGGCTCGGAGGATCTCGAGCGCGCTCGCGCGCGGCAGCAGGGAGCGGATATGGGTCGAACCGTCGAGCGATTTGGCCAGAGCGCCGTTGTTGACGATGAGGTGCGGGTCGCCGGGAATCTTCTCGGCGATGGGCAGCGCGAAATCAAACCGCCGCCCGGTCACCAATACGATTTCGATCCCGCGCGCGGCGGCTTCTTCGATGGCCTGCAAATTCTCCGCGGGGATCTGACCGGTGCTGTCGAGCAGCGTCCCGTCGATATCCATCGCAATCATTTTTATGGGCACATCATTATTCTAGCGCAGGTGCCGGGCGGCGCCTCGTCAGTTGAGGTCCGGCCCAACTGCCGCGTCGTGCTATTCTCGTTTTTCGTTAGAAATTACCGGCGAAAGGGAACTTCAAGTGACTGAACGGCTCTATTACCACGATTCGTTTCAAAAGGAATTCGAGGCGAACGTGGTTTCTTGCGAGCGTGAAGGCGACCGCTGGAAAATTATTTTGGACCGCACCGCGTTCTACCCCACCTCCGGCGGCCAGCCCCACGACCTCGGCCGTCTCGGCGAAGTCGAAGTCCTGGAAGTCGCGGACTTGCCGCTCAGCCCTGCGCCAGCTTCGCCGGTCACGCCGCCAGCAGGTATGACGCACGACATGGTGCACTACACCTCCGCCGCACTTCCGGTTGGCCCGGTTCAGGGCAAGATCGATTGGGCGCGCCGCATCGATCACATGCAGCAGCACACCGGCCAGCATCTGCTTTCCGCCGCGTTCATCGAACTTTTTGGCTTCCAAACCAAATCGTTCCATCTCGGGCGCCTTACTTCCACCATCGATCTCGAAGCGCCGTCTCTCACTCCGCGGCAGCTGGAAGACGCGGAGCGCCGCACCAACGAAATCATTTTTGAGGACCGCGAAGTGGCCGTGCGGTTCGGCACTGCGCAGGAACTGGCCGAAGCGGGCATCCGCAAGACCGTCGAACGCGAAGGTGTGTTGCGTGCGATCGAGGTCGAAGGATTCGACCGTCAGCCCTGTGGCGGAACCCATCTAGCCCGGACTGGCCAAGCGGGCTTACTGCTGATTCGCAAATTGGAACGCAGCCGGAATCTGTGGCGCGTCGAGTATGTCGCCGGCTACCGCGCCCTCTCCGCGGCCCGCGCTGATTTTGGGATTCTCACCCAGGCTGGTAGCTTGCTGACTTGCGCCACCTCCGAAGTTCCTGCCGCCATAGCGAAATTGACCGAAGAACGTCGCGGTCAGCACACGGCTGGAAAAAAGATGGAAGAACGGCTGGCCCAACTCGAAGCGCGTGAGCTGCTCAAAAAGCTCTCTTCCGGTTCCGCGTCAGATTCGCTGCGGATTGTCGCGGCGACCTTGAACGACGCCACCGCCAGCTACCTGGGAATTTTGGCGGCGAAACTCATCGCGGAATCGAATGTCGTCGCGCTGCTCGGTAGCCGCGCCGCCGGCCACGTGGTCTTCGCCCAGACCAAAGGCTCGTCGTCCGCGCACGACCTGGGCGCGCTGCTTCGCGAAACCCTCAAGGATTTTGGCGGCAAGGGCGGAGGCAGCAAAGATTTCGCGCAGGGCAGCGTGCCGAACGCCGCCGATCTGGAGCAGGTCGTACAACGCGCCCAGAAGAGCCTGTCATCCAAATGAACGCACCGTATGACGTTGGTAAAAGGCGGCTTGCGTTCGATCTGGCATTGCTTGCCTGCGAATCCGCATAGTAAATTAGCGACAGCACGTTTCCGCGGAGATTCAAGCCGAGTGGCTTGGCCCGGTTCAATTTAAGGTTGCCGCCGTAAATGGAAATCTTTCTTAACCTCTTGTGGTTGGCCATCGCCCTGGGTCTGCTGGGCCTGTGGCGGGCGCGCTGGGCCGCTCAGCTGCGCGAACGCCACTACGCCGGCTGGCGCCAGTGGACGGCGGTGATCTGTGCGCTGATCATTCTGTTCTTCATGGTTTCGATCACCGACGATCTTCATTCCGATTTGATGGTATTTGAGGAAAGTTCCGCGGGCCGTCGCCAGGTCACTGGCCTCGACGGTCCGCATCATTCGCCGCAGCCCCACCCGGCGCGCGCCGTTTTTGCGATTCTCGGCTCGCCGGATTCACTGCGCGTTGTGTTTGGTCACGACGCGGTTGCACCGGGACATCAAGCTTCAAATGTGGAATTCGCACTTGGCCCTAATTCCGGCCGTGCTCCTCCGGTCATTTTCCTTTAACACCCAGGTCATATAGTGCCGTTGGATTCAGATATACGCATCCCAGAGCCCGGTGGCTCAGTCGCTGATTGTTGGCGCGATCTTTATACGTTTCTTACCGTTGCTTGCGCGAGGTTCCGATGAAGGGAATGGCCACACGTCCCCTGGCCCAGTGGGTCGCCGCCGCGATTTTCTTAGCGGGCTGCAGCGGCGCGCCCAAAGACAAAGATCCGGCGGCGGAAGCGCCGCCCGCGGCGCAGGTAGAGCATGTCGGCGATGTAACCACCGTGGTGGTGGACCATCCGGAACAATTTCCACTGGTGGCGGCAGGACAGCATCAATCCGCATCGGAATTGGTGGCCACCGGTGTGGTGACCCCGGACATATCGCGCACCGTGCCGGTCGTCTCGATCGCCTCCGGCCGCGTGGTCGATATTCGGGCGCGGCTGGGCGACACCGTAAAAAAGGGACAGCTCCTGCTGCGGGTGCAGAGCGGCGACGTTTCCGGAGCATTTTCCGACTATCAAAAAGCACTCGCGGACGAACTGCTGGCCAATAAGCAGCTCGATCGCGCCAAAGGTTTGTACGATCACGGCGCGATTTCGCTCAATGACCTGCAGATTGCGGAAGGCGCCGAGAACAAAGCCAAGGTCGATGTCGAAACCACCGCCCAGAAATTGCGCGTGCTGGGCAGCGCGGTCGACCACCCTTCCGGAATTGTGGACATCCTTGCGCCGATTTCCGGTGTCATCACCGACCAGCAGGTCACCAACGCTGCCGGCATTCAAGGCCTGGCCTCCGCCAATCCCTTCACCATTTCCGACCTCTCCGACGTCTGGATCGTCTGTGACGTGTACGAGCACGATCTTCCCAGCGTGCGCGTCGGCGATAAGGCCGACATCCGTTTGAACGCCTACCCCGATCAAGTGGTAACCGGAAAAATTAGCAATATTGGGGCAGTGTTGGACCCGGCCCTCCGCGCGGCGAAAGTCCGAATTCAGGTGCACAATCCTGGCGACATGCGCCCGGGCATGTTCGTCACCGCGACGTTTCAGGCGCAGAAAAAAGAAATCCACGCCGTCGTTCCGGAATCCGCGGTTCTGCATCTGCATGATCGCGACTGGGTCTACGTCTCCGCCGGCGGAAACAAATTTCGCCGAGTGGAAGTCACCGTCGGCCACAGTCTCCCGGACAAAATGCAGGAAATCGTCTCGGGCCTAAAGCCGGGCGATCAGGTCGTCAGCAACGCGCTGGTTCTGCAGAACACCGTGGAGCAATAGAGTTGCAAATTCCGACGACGGCCGGCCAACCATGAAACGCCTCATCGATTTCGCGCTCAACAGCCGTTTCATGGTGATCGCTCTGGCGCTGCTGCTGCTGGTCTGGGGCGCGATCTCCTTTCACAACCTGCCGGTCGAAGCCTATCCGGACGTCGCCAACAATTACGTCCAGATCATCACCCAGTGGCCCGGTCGCGCCGCCGAAGAAGTCGAGCAGCAGGTCACGATCCCCATCGAAATCCAGATGAACGGATTGCCGCACCTAGCCCACCTGCGCTCCGATTCGCTTTTTGGCTTATCCAGCGTGATGCTGATTTTCGACGACAGTTCGGACAACGATTGGAATCGCGCGAAGGTTCTGGAGCGGCTCTCGCAGGTTACGCTCCCTAACAATCTGCAGCCGCAAATGGGCACGGACTGGAGTCCAGTCGGCCAGATTTACTGGTACACGCTAAAAAGCACCAATCCCAAATACGACTTGATGGAACTGAAATCCATCGAAGACTGGCAGCTCGAAAAACAATTTAAGTCGGTCCCGAATGTCGTGGACGTTTCCAGTTTCGGCGGCACCACCCGCGAATACCAGGTGCGGGTCGATCCCAACGCCCTGGTGTCTCACGGGCTGAGTATCGGGCAAGTCGAACAGCAACTTGCAAACAACAACGCCAACGCCGGGGGCAGCTTCGTCGAGTCGGGATTGCAACAGATTAATGTGCGCGTCGTCGGCCTCTACAGCAGCGTGGCCGACATCGAAAACACCGCCATCACCACCAAGAACGGAACGGTGCTGCATGTGAAAGACATCGCCACCGTAACTCAGGGCCCCAAAATTCGCCTGGGACAGATCGGCACGGCCATCCATCGCGCTGATGGAAAGATCGTCGACAACGACGACGTGGTCGAAGGGATTGTCCTGCTGCGCAAGGGCGCCAACGCCGACGAAGCTCTGGCCGCGATTCACGAAAAAGTCAAAGAACTGAACGACCACATATTGCCGCCCGGCGTGAAGATCGTTCCATTCCTCGATCGCAGCAATTTATTGCACCTGACCACCCACACCGTGCTGGAAAATCTCACCGAAGGCGTGCTGCTCGTCTCGGTAATCCTGTTTTTCTTTCTGGGTAATTCGCGCGGGGCACTGATCGTCGCCCTGACCATTCCGTTTTCGCTGCTCTTCGCCTCTATTTGCCTGGACCTGAACAAAATTCCAGCGAACCTGCTATCGCTGGGTGCGCTCGATTTCGGGATGGTGGTCGACGGCACGGTGGTGATCATCGAAAACATCGTGCGCCATTTCAGCATGGCCTCCAGCGCCCAAAAATCGCCGATGGAGATCATCCGTGACGCGGTGATGGAAGTGCTGCGCCCGGTGTTTTACGCCCGCGCCATCATCATTGCCGCGTATCTCCCGATTTTCACGCTGCAGAGCGTCGAAGGGCGTCTGTTCAAGCCCATGGCTTGGACCGTGTCGTTTGCGCTGCTTGGCGCGCTGATTTTCGCCGTGCTGATTGCGCCAGTGCTGGCTCTGATGGTTTTCGGCCACGGCGTGCGGGAGTGGCCCAACCCGGTAATGGCCTTCCTCAGCAAAAAATATCGCGTCGCGGTGCGCTGGGCGATCGAGCATCGCAAAGTCACCGTCGGCGCCGGCGCTGCCGCTTTTGCCCTCGCCGTGTTTCTGATGGCCAGCGGCGTAATCGGCTCCGAATTCTTACCGCATCTCGATGAAGGCGCGATTTGGGTTCGCGGCACGCTGGCGCCGAGCACCGGTCCAACCGAAGGTGTCCGCGTGGCCAACGCGGCACGCGTGGTCCTGGCGTCGTTTCCAGAGGTGACGGAGGTGACCAGTCAGGTCGGACGCCCCGACGATGGCACGGATACCGCCGGATTTTTTAACACCGAATACTTCGTCGACCTGAAACCCAAAGACCAATGGCGCCCGGTTTTTCACCAGGACAAAGACGTGCTGATCGCCGCCATGGACCGCGAACTCAGCAAAATGCCCGGAATTCTCTGGAATTTCTCGCAGCCCATTGCCGACAACATGGAGGAAGCAGTCAGCGGTGTGAAAGGGGAGCTGGCCATCAAGCTATATGGCAACGATCTGCAGGTCCTCGAAGACAAGGGAGACGAGATCGTCAACATCATGAAAAAAGTGCGCGGCGTCGAAGACCTCGGCTTGTTCCGCGTATTAGGCCAGCCGAACTTGAACATTTCGATCGACCGCCAGGCGGCCGCTCGTTACGGAATCAATGTCACTGACATTCAAGATGCGGTGGAAACCGCGGTCGGCGGAAAAGCGGTCAGCCAGGTTTTGCAGGGCGAGCAGCGCTACGACCTGGTGGTGCGCTACACGGCGCCCTATCGCGACAACAAAGAAGCTATCGAAGCCGTGCGCCTGCTGGCCCCGACCGGAGAACGCGTCTCGCTCGCGCAGCTCGCCCAGGTGGACATCAAAGACGGCGCCTCCGAAATCAAGCGCGAAGAAAATTCTCGCTACGTCGCCATCAAATATGGAGTGCGTGGGCGCGACTTGGGCAGCACGGTGGAAGAAGCGATGAAGCTCGTGAAAGAAAAAGTAAAACTTCCGATCGGCTATCACCTCGACTGGGCCGGTGAATACGAAAGTCAGAAACGCTCGCAACGGCGCCTGGCGGTGGTCGTGCCCATCACGCTGCTGGTGATTTTCATTATCCTTTACACCATGTTCGGCTCGGCGAAATGGGCCGGCCTGATTCTCGCTAACGTGGCCATCGCGCCGGTAGGCGGATTTCTGGCGCTGCTCATCACCGGCACGCATCTGAGCGTCTCTTCCGGCATCGGATTTTTGGCGCTGTTCGGAGTCTCGGTCGAAACGGGCGTGATCATGCTCGAATACATCAATCAGTTGCGCGTCCGCGGCCATTCCATCGAAGATTCCGCCATCGAGGGCGCGGTCCTGCGTTTGCGCCCGATCATGATGACCATGCTGGTGGCGATTCTCGGCCTGCTGCCTGCCGCGCTTTCGCGCGCAATTGGTTCGGACTCGCAGCGGCCCTTCGCCATCGTCATCGTCGGCGGCCTGATCTCCGCGCTGATCATGGGCATTTTCCTGCTTCCGGCCATGTACGTCTGGATCGCGCGCGATGGCGACAAGCTGCCCGAAGCGGAAGAATCCTTCGAGATGTAAGCCGAGGCCAGGGCAAAATTTATTGCTCATCTCAACCTCAAAACACGTGCCATCCCGAAGCGAAGCGAGGGATCTGCTTTTTACGATCTAAGGTCGCACACCGCGCCTCGGCGTCGCGCAGTCCCATCGCGTCCCTTCGCTTTCTTTTCCATTCAGCCACCGCGTGACTTCCTATAGAATCGCCCCCATAGCAACTCGGCACGGCGGCGACGGCCGCAGGGAATCCCCTCATGAAGAAAGAACAAGTTCGCGCGCGGATCGAGGAAGTCGGCATCATCCCGGCAGTGCGTCTCGGGTCGGCGGACGAAGCGATGTTTGCGGCGGAAGCGGTCTCCCGTGGGGGCATTCCCATCGTCGAAATCACCATGACCATTCCCGGCGCGCTCGACGTGATTTCACATTTGGTCAAGCGCGCGCCCAATATGATCGTCGGCGCGGGCGACGTTTTCGATTCCGAAGTCGCGCGCGAATGTATCGACGCCGGCGCCATGTTTCTCACCAGCCCGGGCTTCGACCACCGCATCGTGGAATTTGCGCTCGGTGCTTCGGTAGTCGTGTTGCCAGGGGCGCTGACGCCCACCGAAGTGACTCGCGCCTGGAAATCCGGCGCCGATTTCGTCAAAGTTTTTCCGTGCGCGCTGGTCGGCGGCGAAAATTATATTCGCGCCCTCAAGGCTCCGTTTCCCGCGCTGCCCTTGATTGCCGCCGGCGGCGTGAACCAGCAGAACGCCTCAAATTTTATTTTGGCCGGCGCCTCGGCCCTGGGCATTGGCGGGGAACTGATCCCCAAGGAAGCCATCCGCCTGCGCCAGGCTGACCGCATCTTCACTCTGGCCCACCGCTTCGTGAAATTCGTCCAAACCGCTCGCAGCCACCTCCCGCATCCCAAACCCGAAATCGTGCGGCAAGCGTGAGCACTGCCGCTGATCGTCGCGTTCCCGCGGATGCTGAAATATTCAAAGCGCGCCTGATCTTTGCGGCCAATTCAGTCGTCGGCTTCTGGGTCGGCATCCTCGGATACTTTCTAATCCTTGGCATCTTCGTCTGGAGTTATCTTCGTCACGATCTGCCATTTCAAAATGAAGTGATCATTCTTTTCGTTTTGGTTGTTGGCGGAATAATCAGTCTCGGCGCGCTCCTGCCGGGCAGGTTGTTTGCGATGTGGCCGTATGCGATTACCGTGGAACCTGAAAAAGGCATCTGGGTCTACGCGCCACCAGCGAAACTGTGGGTGCCGCTCGAAGAAATCGTGGACATCGACGTGTATTCCGGAATGTACGGCGGCGGGAACGTCATTCAACTGCGCCGGAGCCACGGCCTGGTGAAGCAAATTTACCTCAATTCCTCCTTGGCCTTTCCGGATCAACGGCTCGCGAGCCGGATTCGCGCTCTGATTGATCGTCGCGACGGTGTCCAGAGCCACGCGTAGTCCTGGTCGGTTCAGAACCTCTGGTCCGGAACGAGTTTGGCGGCTCTGCGCGTGTTTGCTAGAATATTAACCGCAGTGGGCGTGTAGCTCAGCTGGGAGAGCGCGTCGTTCGCAACGACGAGGTCGCAGGTTCGATCCCTGTCACGTCCACCAAATTTCCCCACAAAATTTAATCGTTGCCCGCCCGATTTCCGCGCTCATGCCCTACCGTATCGCCTTCGACACCCTTCCATCCGCTCGCTTTGACGACCCCATCCGCCATCGTCTAACCTGATCTAGTAACGCGCTCCAGGTAGTTTGCTGGCCCCTCCTCCTCTGGACTCTTTACCTACAGGTACGCTGGCATGACCGATTTGGTGCGCAACTCCGCTTTGATTTCCGGGCTGAAAAAATTCACGCTGGGCGTGTCCGTGTTATCCGTCTCACTGGGGCTTCTTGTTTTGGTTGGCTGGGCCCTGGGTTAGCGCGACTTACGGTCGTGGTGCCAGGCTTGGCGTCGATGAAACCCAACACAGCCGCGTGCCTCGCGTTATGCGGTTCGTCGCTGTGGTGCTGGTGCGGAGACGCGTCCGGGAAATTTCGCGGCCACGCGACCTTTGCCGCCAAATGTTTCGCGCTGCTGGCCGTTTTTGTGGGCCTGGCCACGCTCGCCGAGTATATGTCCCACAGCAATTTCGGAATTGACCAACTGCTGTTCGTGGACCGTCTCGGGGACGGCCACTCACTGCCTGGACGAATGGCTCCCAACACGGCGCTATGCTTCGCGGTGCTGGGCCTCGCGCTGGTTTTGATCCCGAAGGAGACCAAAGGCGGCCATCGCCCCGCTCAGTTGATCAGCCTGATTCCTGCTTTCATTTCACTCATGGCTATTCTGGGCTATCTCTACAGTGCGATTTCTCTGTACCGAATCGAGTCGTTTACCGGCATGGCGGTGCACACTGCCACCGCATTTTTTCTCTTGAGCTTGGGGGTCTTTTTTTCTGTGCCGGAGCGAGGACTGACCGCCGTAATTTCGAGCAATAGTTTGGGTGGCATTCTCTTGCGCCGCCTGTTGCCGACAGCCTCCCTAGTGCCCATTGTGGTCGGCTGGCTGCGGATGGAGGGCCAAAAAGCGGGATGGTATGGCACCGAGTTCGGTCTGGCCATGATGGTGACCGTGGACGTCGCAATTTTTGTCGCCGTGATTTACCAAAGTGGCGCGGAAATCGATCGGATCGCCACCGCGCGGCACGAAAGCGAGCTGGCCATGCGCACGGACCAGGACGGGCTGCTGGCGATGAATTACACCTTCGAATCGGTCATCGACGCATGTCCTTTTTCCATCATTACGCTCGCTCGCCAGGCCCGCGTCCAGGTTTGGAATCGCGCGGCGGAGAAAATGCTTGGCTGGTCCTGGTTGCAAATTCGCGGACGCGCCATCCCGATCGAGCGGGGAAACTCGAACGCCGAACTCGGTTCGATTCTCGAATCTCTTACCGGTGGAGATTCCGTCGACGGAGTTCAAATCGTCCTGTTATCGAGCGACGACCGGGCCGTGACAGTCACCGTCTGGGCGGCTCCCATTGTCGTCGGCTCGCGCGGATTTTCCGGCGCGGTCCTCGTCCTGCAGAACGTCTCGCCGGCCGGGCAGTTCCCGAACTATATCGAAAAAGTACATTCCTAATTACCGTTCACGCGTTCTAAGCCGTGGATTTTCCGCCCAATGCTGTCAGTAACGCCGCGCCGTCCGGCGTACCCAATCCCGTGCACGCATCCCAGCCTTTGCCTGCTGAATACGTGCCGTTATTTCCGGAAGTGATGTCGTGAAACGTGGCTTCGGCTTTCGCCGCGTATAAAAGCGGATTCACGTAGCCGACGTTCGCGCCCAGCGATTCGTTGATCAGCGCCAACAGGCCGGCCCATAGCGGGGCGACGGCGCTGGTCCCGCCGATCACTGACGGCTGGCCGTCGACGATCACGTTGTAGCCGGTTTCTGGGTCGGCGTTGCCGGCGACGTCCGGCACGCCGCGACCCACAAAACCATTCGAGGCTTTCGGCACACCGGCACTTTGTTGAAACGTCGGTAACGCAAAAACTTCGCTCACGCCGCCGCCCGTCGCGCCCTCGTCTGCCGCCGTTTCATTCCAGACCTGCTCGCTGCCGATCGCTCCGCCAGAAATGGTGAGTTTCGTGCCGCCGCAACCAATTACAAAGGGGCTGGCCGCCGGAAAATCGACAGCAGGAGTGCCATCCGTAGTTCCGTCCGAACTTCCGTTGTCGCCCGATGCGGCCAAAACCGTGACTCCCATGGTGGAGGCGTCTTCGCACGCCGAATTCAGCGCGTCACGCGATTGTGCAGTCCACGAGCTCTCCGGTCCGCCCCAACTGATCGAAACGATCGAGGGCTTTAATGTGGCGTCATGCACCGCGGTGGTCACCGCGTCGATGAATCCCTGGTCGGTGTTAGGCGCAAAATACGCCGCAATCTGCGCCGCCGGAGCAACGGCCCCCGCTACTTCGATGTCCAGTTCGACTTCGCCGTCCGCTCCGCTGGGATCTCCCGTCGGAGAATTGGTGCCGCCATCCACCGACACGGCGGTGACTTTTGGCGTAGCGATTCCCAAGCCCTTGAAAAATGTGTCGAGGTCGGCCGGCTTGTACCCTCCGCCCAATTCAATGACGGCAATGGTTTGCCCCGCGCCAGTCGCGTTCGCGCCAGACGGGAATTCGTATGCTTGCGCAACTTGCAAAGGAGAATACGAAACGGCTGCGGCGCGGGCGTGAACTCCAGGCTGAACTTTGCGCCGGCGAAAATGGGTCATGGCTTGCGGGCGGTTATCCAGCCCGAAGACTCCTTGAACGATTGAGGCCAAATCCGCGGGAATCGTCAGTGCACCGGTGCGGCAACGGTACGCGCCCGAACTGTGCTGGTAGCGGCGCAGATTCGCGCCAAACGCATCGCTAAAGGCTTGCACCGTGCCGCCGAGTTTTACCGTGCGGCTGGCGCGGTCTTCGCTGACCATTTTTAAATGGTATTCCGCCGCAAACGCCCGAATCTTCTGGATGTCCGCCGCCGAAGCTCCGTGCGCCTTCGCAAATTCGTCGCGGGTGAGATATTTGCGTTGGCGCGGCAATTGCGCGCCCAGCTTTGCGGCGGAAGGGAATTCGCCCGCCTTCGAACCTCGCCGCAACAACACGCTCACTTCAATATGTTGCTTCGGATCGGCCGGCCCCACGTCCTGCCCGCCTGGGAAAGCGGCGCGTTCGCTGCCTTTCAGCTCCACCCGGTTCTGGCCTGTCGCCATGAAAGCCTCCGCTATGATTCAAGAAATTTGAAGATAGGAACACCATCGAGGCCGGGGAAGAAAAGTATAGCCGATTCACGACAGTCGGGCCTGCGGCCCGTTCAGGAAGTTCTAACGTATTAACTCGCCCGGGCAATTTGCTAGACTCATCTCCGTTTCCAGACACGATCCACGATAGAGGCGGGGCCCCGGATGCGACACGTTCGAGTTTCTGGAATCTTGATCGGCATCGTCTTTCTCATCGCATCTTCGCCGGCGTTGCGGGCCCAAACCGCTGCGTCCGATTCCCAGGCACACCCGTGGTACCAGCACGCCGTCTTCTACGAAATCTACCCGCGCAGCTTTATGGACAGCAACGGCGACGGCATCGGCGACCTGAAGGGGATCACCTCGCAACTCGATTACCTGAAAACCCTGGGGATCGACGCCATCTGGATCGCGCCGTGCTTCCCGTCGCCGCAGGTGGATTTCGGCTACGACGTTTCGGACTACCAGAACATCGACAAGATGTACGGTACGCTCGCTGATTTCGACAAGCTCCAGAAACTCGGCCAGGACCACGGCATCAAGATCATTTTCGACTTCGTGGTGAACCATACCTCCGACCAGCATCCCTGGTTCGTCGATTCGCGTTCGTCGCGCACTGCGGATAAGCGCGACTGGTACGTCTGGCGCGAAGGAAAGGGAACAAATCCGCCGAACAATTGGCTCGCGGTATTTGGCGGCTCCGCGTGGCAGTGGGATGAAAAAACGAAACAGTACTACTACCACTACTTCTACCCGCAGCAGCCCGACCTGAATTGGCGCAATCCCGCCGTGGTCCGCGCGATGAATGGGACCACCGAATGGTGGTACCGGCGTGGGGTGGCCGGCTTCCGGCTCGACGCCGTCGATTCATTATTTGAGGATCCGAATTTGCAAGACGATCCGGTTTTGCCCGGCCAGAATGCCTACGGTGATCCGCTGGTCGAACACAAATACACCCAGAAACTTCCCGAAGTTCACCTGGCGCTGAAAGGGCTGCGCACCGTCGCCGACCAATACAACGCGGTGCTGATCGGCGAAACCTGGACCGACAACGTCGCGCAATTGAGAACCTACTACGGCTCCGCCCACGACGAACTGCAGATGCCCATGGACCTGATGCTGACAAAAATGAAATTTTCGGCGCCGGCTTTTCGCGAGCACTTCAAGCAGGTGGACTCCTCCGGCGAATGGCCGGTGTTGGTGATTGGCAATCACGATATTTTGCGTTCCTGGAACCGCTACGGCGACGGCCAGCACAACGATCAAATCGCCAAAGACATGGCCGCGATGTACCTGACGTTGCGCGGCACGCCCATCCTTTATTACGGCGAAGAAATCGGCATGCAGAACAACGATCCGCAGCGCCGCGAAGATGTGAAGGATCCCATTGGACGCCTGGGCTGGCCCAAAGAAAAAGGGCGCGACGGCGAACGCACTCCGATGCAGTGGAACGATGAACCGAACGCGGGATTTACCACCGGCATTCCATGGAACGCGATACCGGTGACCTACAAGACCTATAACGTCGAAGATGAAGCGAAAGATCCGAATTCCATCTTGAATTGGTACAAGGCGCTGCTGGCGCTGCGGCATACCGATCCGGCCTTGCTCGACGGCGCATACATTCCGTTGAACGAAAGCGATGCGGAGGTGTTGTCTTACTTACGCAAAGCATCTGGTTACGCGGTGCTCGTCGCCATCAACATGTCCGCGGTGCCGAGGGCCGTGCATTTTGATTTAGCCCGGCAGGGTATTGCCGCAACCTCGGCCAAAACGTTGCTGACTACGCAGTCGTCGCTGAAAGAAAAAGCCTCAATCGCGCAAATCTCGCTGGAACCATATGGGGTCTACATCGGGGCAGTGAAGTAGCTAGAGCTATCGTTCGAAGACTTCTTCGGATTGCGGCGCTTCAATATGTTCCGGGATGGGCGAGGTGGAGACCACCGAAGGTTCCGCAGCTTGTGGTTCCAGGAGGTCGGCCAGCATCAGCCGCAGGTTTCCTTCGTTGGTGGCGTAGGCCAAGCCGGTTTCCATATCGAGCTCGTTGTTGCGGATCAACGCCTCGATCTGATCGTCGAAACACTGCATGCCGTCGTCGCCGCCGTCGCGCATCGCGTCCAGCAAGGATTTGCCTTCGCTTTCGCCTTTGCTGACGTAGTCGCGAGTGCGCAGCGTCGATTTCAAAATCTCAAAGGCCGCCACGCGTCCGCTGCCGTCGCGTTTGGGAATCAGCCGCTGCGAAACGATGTAGCGAAAAACTTTCGCAAGCCGTGCGCGCACCGACTGCTGGTCCGGAACCGGGAAGACGCCGACGATGCGTTCGATGGTCTTCGACGCGTCGATGGTATGCAGCGTGGAATAGACCAGGTGGCCGGTTTCAGCCGCTTCCAAGGCCACTTCAATGGTGTCCTTGTCGCGCATTTCGCCGACCAGAATTAATTTGGGGGCCTGACGCAAAGCGGCACGCAGGGCCAGCGTAAACGTCGGCGTGTCGGTGTATAGCTCCCGCTGGTGAATGGTGGCCCGCTTGTGCGGGTGCATGAATTCGATGGGATCTTCGATGGTAATGATGTGGCAGGCTTTCTCTTCGTTGATCTTGTTCACGAAGGCGGCCAGCGTCGAAGATTTGCCGCTTCCGGTCGGCCCGGTTACCAGCACGATACCCGGGCGCACCTCGGCCGCGTCGGCCAATTGTGCTGGCAGCTTCAAGCTCTCAAAACTCGGAATCTCGGTGGCGATCACGCGCATGACGATCGCGCAGGTCCCGCGCTGGGTGAAAATATTCACCCGGAACCGCGAAACTTTGGGCAGGCTGTAGGAAATATCGCAGGACCCTTCCTGCTTCAGTTTGTCCACGGCCAGTTGATTCCGGCCGATCAAGTCCGCGGCGATGCGCGCGGTGTCTTCGGACGACAGCACGCCCACACCCTTAATTTTTAATTGCACCAGTTGACCGTGAACTTCCACCTGCGGCGCGCGGCCAGGAGAAAAAATCAGGTCACTGGTCTTTGGCGCCGCCAGGAGCATCGACGCAATGATATTGGGGGTCGGCGCAATGGAGATGGGTTCGGCCTTAGGCGCGGGCCGGATATCGCCTGTGGGAAGATCCATACAGTTGGTTCCTCCGCCGACTCGTCCGGGGAGGAGGCCGGTCGCTTTCGGGTAGCCTCAAGTATGGGCGCAAAAGATGGCAGTAGGCGCCCGACGCCGCGCCAATGTTCTCAAAGCATTAGCTGTCCTTTTCTGAAACAAGCGCCCCCGGGCCTGGGACACCCGAAATGAGCCGAAAATGCTCCTGGGCGCGTTCTGGGCGCCGCTTGGGAGGTGCCTAGCGGGTTAGATACTCTTTCCTTACACGCCTTGAGGGTTCCCGCCTCCTGCCCCTCAATTTCTCTTACTCTTAAGTAGGCGAAAATGACGGACTTCGAGAACAAACCCGCTGCGGGTGTACCCGGGCCACGGGAAGGCGCGAGTGCGCGTCCGGGCGGCGGTTCGCGCGAAACGGTGCTGCTCGGCGATGTTCCGGATGTGGCCCAGCCCCCCGCAGAAACGGTCGTGAGTTCCCCGAACAATTCAGGCCTCGCCACCAACGTTTTGGCCGCACTGGGCCAGCGCTACGAAATCCTGGGCGAAGCCGGTCACGGCAGCATGGGCAATGTCTACAAAGCTCGGGACCGCGAAACCGGCGAGACCGTGGCGCTGAAGCTGCTGAAGCCGGAAATCGCTTCGGACCAGGCCATGATGGACCGCTTCAAGAACGAGTTGCTCTTCGCGCGTAAGATCACCCACAAGAATGTTTGCCGCGTTTACGAATTTAATCGCGCCGCCGGCATCGCCTACACTTCGATGGAATTCGTCGAAGGCGAGAGCCTGCGTTCGGTCTTGAATCGATTCGGCGCGCTCACCCAGAAAAAAGCCAAGGATCTGGCGCTGCAGATTTGTTCGGGCCTGAAGGAAGCACACGCGCAGGGCATCGTGCACCGCGACCTGAAACCCGAAAACGTCATGATCGACGGCAGCGGCAACCTGAAGATCATGGATTTCGGCATCGCCCGCTCCATGGAAGCCGTAACCCGTCAGACCGGCGCGATGGTGGGCACGCCCGCCTACATGGCTCCCGAGCAGGTTTCGGGCAGCCCGGTGGATTACCGCACCGACATTTATTCGCTGGGCTTGATGCTGTATGAAATGTTCACCGGCAAGCCGGCGTTCAGCGCCGAGAACGCCATTGCCGTCGCGCTCAAGCAAATGCGCGAGGATCCCGCTCCGCCTCGGACCATTGATCCGTCCATCCCGGTGCCCCTCGAACGAATCATGCTGAAGTGTCTGGCGAAAGAGCCGGCGAAAAGATTTCAAACTGTCGCGGACCTGGAGTCTGCGCTTCAAACACCATCTGCAGCGGCGACGTTGCCGCCGCCGATAGTCGCGCCAGCGGTAGCGGCCGCCCACGCGTTGCGGCCAACGCCCGTCGCGGCAGCCCCGCTTTCGGCTCCGCCGCGCAAGTCGACCGCCGGACCCACCGTATTTTGGATTTTATTTGGTTCAGCGCTCGTTCTCGCGATGCTCGCGGGCCTGCGCTGGCTCGCGGTCACCAAAGCTGCGCTAAAAATCCCGCCACCGGCTTCTGCTCCGGCGCCCGCACCGCCAGAATTTGCCTTCGAAATTCCGGTCGTGCCGCCCAGCGCGCCGGCGGGACCTGCAGAGAAAAACTCGGCGCCAGAAAGTTCGGCGCCAAAACCCGCGGCAACCGTGCAACCTCCGCCGCCCGCGACGCACACCAAACCGGGGCCGCCCGAAGTTTTTCCGCGTATGGAGGTCCCACCCGCGAAACACACGCTCCCTGATCCCAGCAAGTGGATCGCGGCGCAGAAAGCGCTGGCCAATCAGGCGAAGCAGGCCAAGCAATCCAAACAGGCGAAACAACATGATTTCATTTACTTGAAAACCGGAATGTTTGTGCACGAAGACAAGGCCCAGGAAGCGGCGAAGAAGATACGCGATCTGGGGCTACCCGCAATCGTTAAGGCTTTTCCGGTGGCCACCGGGGATGTGTACCTCACGTTGTGCGGCCCGATCGCGGCGGGTGGCGAAAAGGCCGTTACCGAGCAACTTAGAAACGACGGTTTTCACGGCATACAAAAAGTCTCGCCCGAAGTCGCGCAATGAGCAGGGCCATGATCCGTCGGGCGCGAACGAATATTGGTGAATCCGCCAAGCCGGGGAATGGGTGACACGTATGGAGTACGGAGCGCGTAGCGACCCAGGTCGCGTTCGCGGAAACAACGAAGACAATTTCAGGCTGGCGCCGGAGATGGGCCTATTCATCCTTTCCGATGGCATGGGCGGTCTCGAAGCCGGCGAAGTGGCCAGCCGGCTCGCGGTGGAGACCGTGCTGGATCACTGCCGGCAGGCCGAAGCCGATCCGACGCTGGCGGTCTTTGGCAAACATATCGACGGCGTGTCCGAAACCTCGAACCGTCTAGCCAGCGCGGTGCGGCTGGCCAACGCCGAGATTTATTCGCACGCCAAAAATCGCGGTGGCAAAGCCGCTATGGGCGCCACTATCGTGGTCCTGCGTTTTGTCGAAGACCGCGTCTGCATCGCCCATGTCGGAGATAGCCGGGCTTATCTGCTGCGCGACGGGCAATTCGACCAGCTCACCGAGGATCACTCTTTCGTCGCTGATCAGGTTCGCCGCGGCATGTTGACCGAAGAAGAGGCCAGCCGGAGCAAAATGCACAACGTGCTGACCCGCGCGCTCGGAATCGATCCGCAGGTCGAAGTGGACGTCACCGAAGAACTGCTCAGGGACGGCGACATTTATGTGGTCTGCTCCGACGGTTTGTTCCGTGAGCTGAGCACCTCGCAAATTTCCGGCGTGCTGCAAGAGACGGACGACCCGCAGCGCGCGGCCAGCCGCCTGATCGACCTGGCCAATCAGGCCGGCGGCGGCGACAACATCACCGTCATGGTTTTGCGGAATTCCTCGAAATCGACGCGGCCCTTTTCCAAAATCGGGCGATGGTTCAAGGGTTCCGACGAAAACGATCCAGAAGCACAATCTTGATAGGGAGGGCGTGCCCATGTCCAAGCTGGTCTTGAAATTCGAATCGGCGGTGCTGCAGGAAGTCGCAGTTGGCCAGAAAGAAGTGAGTATCGGCCGCTCGCCGGAGAACGGCATCGTCATCGACAATCCCGCAGTGTCGAATTACCACGCGCGTGTTTTCACCGAAGAAGGCCGCCTGATGCTGCAGGATTTCGGGAGCCTCAACGGGACCTTCGTGAACGGTCAGCGGGCAAAAATGATCATGCTGAAGCCCGGCGATTCCATCACCATCGGCAAGCACACCATCGTGGTTACCGATTCGGTCGAGGTTCGCGCCAGGTCGCTCGACCATGCCGACCCGAAGCCCGCGGTTCCCAAGATGAATGAAACCGTGATGCTGGACACCAAGGACCGCCGCGCGTTTCTGGAACAAATTGCTGCCGTTGGCGAAAGCGCTCAGCCCGCGCCTGGCCGCCGCAAAATTCCTACTTTGGTGGTGCGCAACGGAAACACCGACCGCAGCGAATATCCGCTGAACGACAAGCTAACCGTTGTTGGGAAATCCGCGATGGCCACGGTGAAGCTGCAAGGCTGGTTCAAGCCCAAAGCCGCGGCGCAAATTAATCGCAAAGAAGACAATACCTACTACATTGGTGCCGCCGACAAAACGCCCAGCGTCAACGGCGAGCCTATTACGCATCCGACGAAATTAACTTCCGGGGACTTAATCGAAGTGGCCGGCGTGGAACTGGAATTCGTGGTTCGCGACTAGCCGGAGCTGCGCCGAAGCGCGGAAGGTGTGGGTTCAGGCGGATTGCGAATCGGAAGTCACCGGCTCGTCTGGCAAATAGATATTGTCCTGCGCGATGGGGAATTCGACCATGAACGTCGCGCCGCCCTCCGGCCGATTGAAGCAGCGGATCAGCCCGCCGTGCTCCTGCAGAATCCCGTAGCAAATGCTCAGGCCGAGTCCGGTGCCTTTACCGACCGGTTTAGTGGTGAAGAACGGATCGAATACCTGTTGCGGCGATTTGATTCCTGGCCCAGTATCCGAGAAATCGATAAGAATGCGGTCGTCGTTCCGCGCCGCCGTAATCGTCAGTTTGCCGCCGCCGACTTCCTCCAGCGCATCCACCGCGTTGCTGATCAAATTGAAAAATACCTGCAGCACCTGATTGGCATCCCCGCGCACCGCTGGCAAATCCGCAGCGAAGTGGGTCACGACCTCGATGTGATCGCTGCGTAAATCCAGATTGCTGAGATGCAGCGCCGAGCCAATGACCAGGTTCAGATCCAGTTCGGCCTTCTCGCTGGGGACTCGCCGCGCGAAACTCAACAAGTTCGTAACCAGGGTCTTAATGCGCCGGGACAGCGTGCGTATTTTGGTGGCGATGGCCCGCTGCCTTTCTCCGAGCGATGGATCATCCACCAGCAGATCCGAATAACCCAAAATCCCGGTAAGTGGGTTGTTGATCTCATGCGCCGCGCCAGCCGCCAACTGGCCCAGCGACACCAGCTTTTCGGCTTGAACCATTTGCGCTTGGAAGTGTTTCAGATTCTCCAGCGATTCGCGCGAAGCCGCCAGCAACCGCAGGCGGTCCTGATCCACCAGACGTTGGCGCAGCGTGATCAGCAGCGCCACCACCAGTAACGCCACCTGCGTAACTCCGACACGAAAACTGCGCACACCCGCGAAGTCCCGCGACATCCACAAACTCCACAAGGCCATCAATGGAATGGAGAACACCGCGGTCATCGCCAGCAATGCCGGCCATTGGCGCGTTTCGCTATGCGGAGTCGATACCGCCTCGCGCGCGGGCCGCAACCGGTAGGCCAGCACGCCGGCCGTGCCAAACCACACGAACGACGCGACCAGCGGCAAATCGAATGGGCTCCCGGTGTAATAATCCAGCCGGTCGATCGCGCGGTTGGTGATATACGAACCCACCGCATACAGCAGCGAAGCCGCAAAAAGATGCGAATAGACTTCGCGCCACGCGCCCTTCGAGCGCCGCATCAAAAAGGCGAAACCGCTGGCCAGCGTGATGTTTTCCACCGCAGCCAGATGGTCATAGCTCCATCCATAACGCAGCACGTCCGGAGCGATGTACTGCCAGGGAATTACGACGAAGAGATAGAGATACACCCACCAGACCAGCAGCAGCGAAAAATCCAAATATCCCGTGTGCACGTTGAGGTCATCGCGACGGTCGTGCGGTTTCAGAGCCAGGGCGCCAATCATCGGAACCGGATGCAGGAACAGGATGACATCGCCGATGAATGGGTTTGGGGCGTCCTGGTGCAGCACCACTTCGAAGTACGTCCAGATCGACTGGCCAATCAGCCACGCCGCGCATCCCAACCCAAGTAGGGTCCAAAAAAGGCGCGTGCGATGCTCAGAAACGAAGGAATTCGCGAAGAGGCCCACGCATGCGAATAGAGCGACCAGGCACTGCACCACGTCGCCGAAAGCGGTTAAACGCGGACTATTGCGCTGGGTCAGTGCCGCCAGCACGTATCCGCCGACCAGCAACACCCACGCCGCAGTGAGGACCCACGACGCACGCGACATCGCGCGCGGACCTCGAGAGGGACCACTCGTATATGGACTTGCTGCGTTCATGATCTGGCGTACGGGGATGCCTGACCCTAGGATAGCTTCGAACGCAAGGCGAGCCGGAAGGCTTTAGCGATCGCGTGCTGTGGGATGCAACAGTAACCGTTAGGCCCCAGACGGTGGGGCCCAGTCGGGTTTGGATACGTATTTCTACGGATGGCTGGTCTGGCCCGCTTCTCGTTCCGCCAGGATTTTCTCGGCGTTCTGATAGAGAGCCCGAGCCTGGGGCATGGCGTCAATGGCCTTTTCCAACTGCGGATCGTCCTGTAATTCAACCTTGTAGCCGTCATTCAGGCCGAAATAAGAGGTGAAAACCTCGCGCTTGATCTGCCATTTTAGCCAGGTGAGATTGGCCTGAATGTCCTGTTCGGTGTACTTGATCTTCTGTTGGTCGAGATACTTGCGAAGGTCCTGGATGACGGGATCGGTCACCACGAAATCCCGAGTTACGTCCGGCTTCTCTCCCAGGTAATACCGCGTGAAATCGCCCACTCCCTGTTGCTGCGGGTAGAAAACTCCTCGGCGATAGAGCAATTGCTGGAAATCATCCGGTTTCGGTGCCGCACTGACGATATCCGGCGTAATTCCGCCACCACCAAAGACCTGTCGGCCGCTGTCAGTCAGCTTCACTTCCGGCTTTACGGGCGGCTGGGGATTGTAGTGGTAGTCGTACAGCGAAACGTTGTTGTAATCGCGCTGGATCAGCCGGCCGCTGGGTGTGTAGTAGCGCGCTGTGGTCAGCAGCAGCGCCGTGTCTTCGCTCAGCGGGAACTGGGTCTGCACCAGACCCTTGCCGAAGCTGGTCTCACCCACGACCAATCCGCGATCATGATCCTGAATTGCGCCCGACACGATTTCCGACGCCGACGCGCTTTGCCCGTTCACCAGCACGACGACCGGAACTCCATTACCTTGATTCCCGCGTACGGCGTAATAGCGGCGTTCCGGTGACGAGCGCCCGCGATGCGAAACGACGATCTCGTTCTTGTCCAGGAACATGTCCGCCATGCCCACCGCCTGATTCAGCAAGCCGCCGCCGTTGTTGCGCAGGTCGATAATCAGTCCATCGAGTTTGGTGCCGTCAAGCTGCCGCAGCGCTTCGGCCAAATCCGCGTCGGTCGTTTCGTTAAAGGTGCTCACCCGCACGTAACCAATGCCGGGCTTTACCATGGTGAAATATTCCACGCCGGGGCGAGGAATTTCATCGCGCGTCACGGTTACTTCGATCGGCTTTTCCCAGCCTTCGCGGCCCAGCGAAATATGCACCACGGTGCCTTTCGCGCCTTTCAGCATGTCGGCGACTTCCGTCGTGGTCAAGCCGTCGCAGGATTTGCCGTCGACTTTCTGGATGATGTCTCCAGGACGGATGCCAGCCTTGTAAGCGGGCGATCCGACGAACGGCGCAAGCACTACGGTCTGGTTCTCACGCTGTTGCACCGTCATTCCGACGCCGTAATATTTGCCTTGCTGTTCTTCCTTGAATAGCGCGTATTGCTTAGGATCGAAGAAATTCGAGTGCGGATCGAGCACGCGCAGCATTCCGGGAATCGCGCCGTCATAGATCAGCTTGTCGGTGTCGACCGGTTCGGCGTAGTTGCGCTCCACCACGGAGAGGACGTGGGTGAAACTCTTGACCGAATCCTGAGTGTCATTCTGGCCGGCTGCCGTCGCCCGCACGGACGGGCCATACAGCCCACCCAGCAGCGCCGAGACCGCCAGTACCACCACCAGAACTGCGATGCCGCGTCCGGACGACCCCTTCGGTTCCATGAATCCTCGCTTCGACTCTTAAAAACGCCTTAAAGCCCAACTATAGCATACCTATTCAGTGATTTGACGCAGGCCGTCCCACTTTGGCTCTGCATAAATGGTATGATTTATCTCGAACGCCGCACGAAAACATCTGGCAAGTTCACTCCTGGCGTAGTACTGGCAAGGACGAGTCACCACAGGGCAGCTATGTTCAGCATCGCACATATCGTCATCATTTTCGTGGTCGCCTTGGTCGTCTTTGGGCCGGAAAAGTTGCCAGATCTTGCCCGGAACCTGGGCAAAGTCATGGGCGAATTTCGCCGTGCGACAGGCGACCTGCGCTCGACGTTTGAAGGCCATATGCGCGACCTCGAGCGCGAGGCTGACCTGCGCAAAACGCGCGAAAACCAACCCGCCAGCCAAGTCACGACCCAACCGGCGAACCTCCAAACCGGAACCGAAAATCCTATTGGCGAGGGCAGCCTGATGACCAGATTGCCGGTCTCGACCGAAAGCAACACCGCGACCGCCGATCCCGCCGACGGCGTCCAAGATTTGACCCCTCCGCCTGGAACGGTGCAATCCGACCGTCCCAACGCGGCCGCGTTCGTCGAACCCGCGTCAGCTTCGCCGCAACAACTCGAATTTGGAACTCAGCAGCTGCACGCGGGCGAACGGCCCGACTCCGAGCCCGAAAAAGCGAACGATGTCCGATCCCGCCCAGCTTGATCCCGCCGCTTTGCCTGCCGCCGCGCCCGAAGAGCCCGGCGCCCGTATGTCTTTCTTCGACCATTTGGTCGACCTGCGAAAACGGCTGATTAATTCGGCCATCGCGATCGCCATTGGCGCGGGAATCGGCCTGGCCCTTTCCAAGCATTTCATCGCCTTCATCGCTCGACCGATGCAGGAAGCGCTGCGCGCCAATCACATGGAAGACCGGCTGTACTTCACCAGCCCGGCCGGGTACATGGGCCTGGTGATCAATCTCGGCCTATATCTCGGCGTGGTGCTGGCCATGCCGTTCGTGCTCTATCAAATTTGGCTTTTCGTGGCGCCCGGACTGTACAAACACGAACGAAACGCCGTCGCCGGATTCATTTTTTCCTCGATGGTACTTTTCCTGGCCGGAATCGGCTTCGGCTATTACGTCATGCTCCCGCAGACCCTCGGATTCTTGATTCGTTTCGCTACCGACGGCCCGGTGAAACCGCTGATCAGCATCAACGAGTATTTCGATCTGATCCTGATCGTGCTGGTGGGTCTCGGCGTTATTTTTGAGCTGCCGGTCTTAATTTTTATTCTTTCGCTCTTTGGAATCGTCACACCGAAATTTCTGCTGAAGAATTTCCGCTACGCAATGCTGCTGATCACTGTGGTGGCCGCCGTGGTTACACCAACACCCGACGCGACCACCATGCTGGTTTTCATGGCGCCGATGATTGTGCTGTACTTCCTCGGAGTCTTCGTTTCTTATGTGGTGCTGCGCCGCAAGGAAGCGGCGACGGCCAAGGTGGAGGCGTAATCGCGTGTCAGCCAGCTGGAAAAAATTATGGATGGCCGCCGGTGCGGGCGTAGTCTCTTGCGTGATTGCCTGCGGAGGCTCCGGTCAGCCCACCTCCGCCTCGTCCACCACCGCGCCCCCGGCGACGAGTGTCGCGGCTCCTCCGGCGGCGGCTCAATCCGAGCCGGCTCCGCCCGCGGATCAAACCGGCGGATTCGACGGCGCGAAGGCCTTCGACCAGGTGGCCAAGATCGTCAGTTTCGGGCCGCGCCCTCCCGCTTCCGACGGCATCCATAAAGTTCAGGAATACATCAGCACGCAGCTGAAAAGTTTTGGGTGCCAGGTGGAGCAGCAGGACTTCCACGCATCCACTCCGAAAGGCGATGTCGCCATGCAGAACATCGTGGCCAAAGCGGCCGGAACTGGGCCCGGAATTATTCTGCTGCTGACGCACTACGATTCGCTGGGCAGCGTGGAGAATTTCGTAGGCGCCGAAGACAGCGCCTCCTCCACCGGCATGATGATCGAACTGGCGCGTCATCTTTGCGCGCAGAAGGGCCCCAATTCGGTATGGATCGCTTTCCTCGATGGCGAAGAGTCCTTCGTAAACTGGGACAAAGACAACGACCACACCTACGGCAGCCGCGAACTCGCCGCCCGGATGTCCGTTTCCGGCGAACTAAAGCGCGTCAAAGCGGTAATTCTGGCGGACATGATTGGCCAGTACGGCCTGAAAATTCCCAAAGAATCCGATTCGACCAAATGGCTCGCGGATCTGGTCTGGAAAACCGCCGACCGCCTCGGCCACAAGGACGTCTTCATCAACCAGGAAGTCGGCCGCATAGACGACGACCACCAGTCGTTTTTGTCGCGCGGCGTGCCGTCGCTCGACATCATCGACCTGAACGACTACATTTCGGCGGGCTACTGGCACACGCCGCAGGACACCCTGGACAAAATCAGCCCGCGCAACGTGGCCATCGTAGGCTACGTGGTTTTGGAATCCGTGGGCGAGTTGCAAAAGAAATTCAAATAGAAATCGCCTTGCTTGCTTTCGTTCTAGAATAAAATTCATGCCAACGATTCGCATTTCATCCTCCGCGGGCGCTTATGACGTTCACTGCGCCTTCGGCTCGCTGCGCCGGGCCGGCTCGCTGCTCTCCCGCCTTAAAGACGTGACCGGCGTCTACATCCTCGCCTCGCCGACGGTCTGGAGCTACTGCGGCCGCGGCGTGATGCGCGCCTTGGCCAGACACAAGCCGCTAAAAATAATTCTGTTCGACGATTCCGAATCCTCGAAAGATCTTCAGACCATCGAAGCCCTCACCCGCCAGCTCGTTCTGGCCGGAGCCGATCGTCGCGCCGCAATCATTTCCGTCGGTGGCGGCGTGGTGGGAGACGTCGCCGGATTCGCTGCCGCCTCCTACCTGCGCGGCGTGCGCCTAATCCACATCCCCACCACTCTCGTCGCGCAGGTGGACAGCTCCATCGGCGGCAAAACCGGCGTGAATCTCGCCGAAGGCAAAAATCTGGTCGGCGCCTTCTACCCGCCGAAAGTGGTGGTCACCGATCCCGAATTGCTGCTGACCCTGCCGCATCGCGAATACCGTTCCGGCCTCTATGAAGTCATCAAGTACGCGCTGATTGCCGACCTCCAGTTGTTTATGTTCCTGGAACGTCGTATGCTCGCCCTACTGCGGCGTGATGCGGACGCCCTCGCCTGGGTTATTGCCCGATGCATTCGAATCAAAGCGGATGTGGTAGCCCGCGACGAACGCGAAGGGGGCCTGCGCGAGATTCTGAATTTTGGCCACACCCTGGGTCATGCACTGGAAGCCGCCACGAAATACCGCCGCTTCCGCCACGGCGAAGCCATTGCCTGGGGCATGATTTACGCCACTCTTTTGGGCGTCGCGACCGATCGGTTTAAGGAAGCGGACGCGACGCGTTTCATTCGACTGATCGCCAGCGTCGGCCCGCTGCCGCGCCTTTCCGGCATTCGCGCGTCGCAACTGCGGTCAATTCTGGCCGGTGACAAGAAATCACGAGGCGGAAAAATACGATGGGTCATGCCGCGACGAATAGGAAAAGTCGAATGGGGCGTCGAACTGCCCTGGACGCTCGTTTCACGAACCTTCGCGGCGCTGCCGCCTTTTGCCGGAACCTCGAATTAGCGATACTTTTATACAATTCATGAGAACGTTTACCGAAGACCCTCCCCGGCTTCCCGGCACCAGGCCTGGCGGCACCCGCACCGAACGCGAAGCGTCCCAGCGCGTGCAGCAGATGTTCAGCCGCATCGCGCCGCGCTACGATTTCCTCAATCATTTACTTTCGTTTTCGCTGGACCGGCTATGGCGCCGGCGGGTGGCACGGCTGTTCCGGCGCACTCTGCGCCGCACCGACGCGCGCATCCTCGATTTGTGCTGTGGCACCGGCGATTTGACTTTCGCGCTCGAACGCGTTCGGGTGCACGAACTGCGCGACGCCACCGCGCATCGAACGCCGCTCTTCGGTAGCGATTTCGCTCAACCGATGCTCGATCGCGCACACCAGAAAGCGCTGGCCCACGGGCGCTCGGCGATTTTTACTACCGCTGACGCGCTGCATTTGCCGTTTGCCGATTCCAATTTTGATTTGATTACGACAGCGTTCGGTTTTCGCAATCTGGTCAACTACGAGGCGGGCCTGCGCGAATTTGCCCGCGTCCTAAGGCCGGGTGGGGAGCTGGCAATTCTGGAATTTTCTGAGCCGGGAGTGGGTCTGACTGCGGGCCTGTTCAAATTTTATTTCAAACAGATCTTGCCGAGGGTGGGCGCGGCGATTTCCGGAAGCAAAGAAGCGTACAGCTACCTGCCCGGTTCCGTTTCCAAATTTCCGACCAGCGCCGAGCTCGCCGCGATGATGAAAAAAGTGGGATTCACCGACATCACCATCGCCCGCTGGAATTTTGGCAGCGTCTTACTTCATACCGCGACCCTGCTCGCCGCTAAACTTTAGACCGTCGTCATCCGGAGGAGCGTAGCGACGAAGGATCTCAACGAGTCAAATCTCACGCGACGCAATCGTGGAGCCAAGACAGCCTTAATTCTCGAGACCTAACACGCGAATCTTACTCAGCAAAGTCTTGTAGGACACGCCGAGCCGTTCCGCAGCCCGGGTCTTATTCCATTTCGATTCCTGCAGCGCATTCTGAATCTTGAATCTTTCCACATGCGTCACGGCCCGCTGCGAAACCTCATCGAGGGGCCCTTCCCACAAGAACGCCTCTTCCAGCATCCCGCCAGGCAATTGCGACGCCGACGGTCGGGCCTCCGGCAGTTGCAGCGCGCTTTCGTCGATTTCACTGCCGTTCGATAAAATCGCCGCGCGCTCGATCGCGTTCTGCAACTCGCGCACATTTCCCGGCCAGGAATAAGTCAGCAACCGCGCGCGGGTCTGCTTGCCCAAGGTCAAGCCGGGTTTGCGGAATTCGCGCCGGAATTTTTCCAAGAAATATTCCGCAAGCAGCAGCACATCGTCGCCGCGATCGCGCAAAGGCGGAATCGTGATCGGCACCGCCGAAATCCGGAAGAACAAATCCTCGCGAAACGATTTATCCGCAACAGCCGCACGCAGATCCTTGTTCGTAGCCGTTAGAATCCGAACATTTACTTCAATTTCCTGCGTGCCGCCCACCCGCTCGAACCGCTTTTCTTCCAGCACACGCAGCAGCTTGCTCTGCGTCGCTAGCGGCAATTCCCCAATTTCGTCCAAAAACAAAGTCCCGCGATGGGCTAGTTCCATTTTGCCGATCTTGCGCGCGCCCGCGCCGGTGTAGGCCCCGCGCTCGTGCCCGAACAATTCGTTTTCCACCAGGCCTTCGGGGATCGCCGCACAATTCAACGCCACGAATGGCGCCCCGGCCCGCGAACTCAAATGGTGAATGGCCCGCGCAAAAACTTCTTTTCCCGTTCCGCTTTCACCCAGCAGCAGCACGGTCGATTCCGTCGCCGCCACCCGCTGAGTCATTTGGCTCGCGTCTTTCATCGCCGGATGTTCGCCCAGAATGCGCGGAAATCCGTAGCGCACCGCATATTCTTCGCGCAGCAGCAGATTTTCCCGCAGCAATTCCTGCTGTTGCGCGGCGCGATCCAGGAGCAATTTCAGGTGATCGAGATCGACCGGTTTCTGGATGAAATCGAAGGCGCCTTCTTTCATTGCCGTGACCGCTTCTTCCACCGAGCCATACGCGGTCATCAGAATCACCGGCAAAGTCGCCTCGACCTTGCGCGATTCGCGCAGCACATCCAGGCCTGAACTTCCGGGGAGTTTTAAATCGGAAAGAACCAACTGATATCTTCGCGTGCGGACTTTTTCGATGGCGGTGCTGCCATCCGGAGCTTCTTCTACGGTGTACCCGGCGCGCTCGAGCGCTTTGCGCAGCATGGCCCGAAGCTCGGCTTTATCTTCGACCAGTAGGACCGGTTCCATCGTCGACTGCTTCTAGCGCGACCAGCCGATATCGCCGCCGGATTTGCGCAGCTCGTCTTCCGCGTCGGAAATGGCTTGCTTGTCCGCTTCCACCGCCTGTTTGCCGGCGTCGATCTTCGCGGTCTTGGCGTTGATGTCGCCGCGGGTCAAGTTTTGCTGCAGGGCCTTGTTAGGGTCGTTGTAATACTGCACGTCGAGCACGCCCAGTTCGCGCTGCATGATGCTCAGTGCATCTTCATCCTGCTGCAGCTTGGCGCGCAGCTTGGCAAACCGGTCGCGCCAGGCCTTCTCGCCGTTTTCTGCCGGCGTTGCACTACCCGCAGGCGCCGCCGCGCCATCCGACGCCGAGCCATCGGATCCTGCCGCCGAAGCGTCTTCCGCCGCGCCCACCGAAGAAACCCCGCCTTGTTTCGGAATCGAGTCATTGTCAAAAACGTGCGCGGTACCGGCCTGGCTCTGATCTTTCTTGGCGTCGCGAGCCTTGCGCGCGGCTGCCGCCAGGGAATCGCCCGCCGGCTGAGCCCCAATTTGGGTGGATGGCACCGGAGGCGGTGGCGGAGCCTTGTCCACCGCGGCCTTGGGTTCCTTGACCTTGTCCTCATTGACCGGCGGTTGCTGCGGCTGATCCGGCTGTTGGGCATAGGCGCTGGCCGAAACGCTCAGCATGGCGAGCACGGCCGCACAGACGAGGGTCGAACGCATGGCGAAACCTCCCGGGAAGGGCATCCACGACTACTACTGACTAGAGTTTAGATGCGAGCGCTGCGCGAGGCAATCGGGGATGGTGTAGGCTCCTGCCGCAAAGGTAACCATAGCAAAAACTCGGCCCCGCCCCCCGCCCGGTTGCGGGCTTCGATGCTGCCGCCATGTTGCAAGGCGACCTTCTGCACCACCGCCAAACCCAACCCGGTACCTTCCGATTTGGTCGTAAAAAATGGCAGGAAGATTTTCTGCAGGTCCGCTTCCGGAATTCCCGCTCCATTGTCTGCCACGCAGATCCGTTGCCACTTTTTACCGGCCAATTCCTCGATGGTTCCGGACATGCTTACCCGCGGCTGTGCGCTGACGCCTTCGGCAGCCTGCACGCCGTTGCGCGCCAGATTCAGCAGCGCCTGCCGCAACAACGCTTCATCTCCGGGGAGCTCCTCAAAGCTGCCTTCCCATTGCACCACACATCCCGGAATGGTTTCCTGCAGCTCTTCCGCCACCTTGGCCACCACCGATTGCATGGGAACCGTCTCGTAGCAAATTTCTAGCGGCTTGGCGAAGCGCAGAAACTCGGTGACCACGTGGGTCAGCGCCCGGGTCTGGTCCAAAATGCGCTCGGACGAATCGCGCACTTCTCCCGTCGCTACTTCGCTACGGATTATCTGCGCGTAGCCGGAAATGGTCGCCAGGGAATTCTTGAATTCGTGCGCGATGCCTGCGGACATTTCGCCGAGGGCCGCCAAATTCTCTTTCCAGCGGATTTGTTTTTGCAGTGCGGTCAATTCGGTCAGGTCGCTCATCAGGCACAAAGCGCCGCTGACTTTCATTTCCGCGGCTGGTGGCACCAGGTCGTTGGCCATGCGCACCGGCGCGCGTACGCTGCGGTAGATCGGCGAGATCGTCACGCCCAAATGCCGCACTTCGCCTTCCGAGGTCAAATGTTCCACCTCGCCGCGCTGGAACGTTTTTCCGTCGCGGATGCAGGCGGTCAGCATTTTGGCCAAGTCGGAATCGGAGCCTAGAATTTCTTTGTACGAGCGGTAACGCAACGTCCGGATTCCCAGCGCGTCTTCCGCGGCCGGATTGGTGGACGTGATGGCTCCGGTCGCGCTGATCAGCAACAGCCCAGTCGGCATGTTGCGGGTCACTTCTTCGGTGAGCCGCTCCGATTCCTGCGCACGTTCCTGCGCCAGCAAATGCAGGCGGGCCAGTTCTTTTTCCTGCGCCCGCAGCTTTTCGATCACGCCCTGCATCGACGCGGTCATGAACGCCGACGGATTCTCGATATCCGCGTTGGGGCTGGTCCAGTCTTCGGTGGCGCTTGCAGCTTGGCTGCGCATGAATTTACGCAGCATGTGGATGAGAAAAACGATCCCCCCGATCAGAATCACCAGCAAAGCGATGGAGATCTGCACATTCTCCGTGGGTACGGGCGTCATGTGCTTGGCTGCTGGAGCGAGTATGGCGAAGTTCAGCATATCGTTACCGCATCATCAAGAGCGATTGATACCAGTCCACCACCGGCGTTCCAAAGAAAACTACCAGTAGCGCGCCGGCGCCCAAAAATGTTCCAAACGGCAATTCGTAATCCGCTTCTTTGCGCCGGGCCAGAATCAGTACGATCCCGATGATGCTGCCGAGTATCGACCCCGCCATGATCGTCAGCAGCGTCCGCTTCGCGCCCAAGAACGCCCCGGCCATCAGCATCATTTTCACGTCGCCCAGGCCCATGCCTTCGCGCCCGCGCAATTTGAAATACGCTTCCGAAACCAGCCAGAGCAAACCGCTGCCTACGGCCGCACCGAGCAGCGCGTCTACCAGGGAAAGCACCGCATCCGGAGGAGGAAACTGGAAAATGTGACTGGAGAGCCACAACGCCGTGCCATCGGTCGGTTTCATGAACAGGCTGAGCAACAAACCCAAACCGAATCCGGTGAAATTCACCAGGTCCGGCAAAATCCGTTCGCGCAGATCGGTGAACACCAACACGATCATGATCGCTGAAAAGGTCGCCCACTTCAGGGTATCGAGCGAAATCCCAAAAGCGCAGTAGCAGGCGAAAAATAGCACGCCGGTGAGAAATTCCACCAGCGGATACATTGGCGAAATCTTGGTTTTGCATCCCCGGCATTTGCCGCCAAGAAGCAGGTAGCTCAACACCGGAATATTGTCGTACGGCTGGATCAAATGCCCGCATTTTGGGCACGCGGACGAAGGCATTACGATCGACTTGCCACTCGGAATCCGCAGGATACAAACGTTTAGAAAGCTGCCGATAATCAGGCCAAAGAGAAATACGAACACACCGATAAGAGGCGCGGGGAGCACGCTCTAAGTCTGCCCCAGGTCCCAGCCAGCCTCAAGCGAACCGTCCACCATCGTGCCCGACTTCTAACGCGCGATTGAATGGGTGGTCTAAACGGACCGCATGGATTTGAATCGCGTCGCGTAGCTACGCTATATTCGATGGTTTACACCTCATGTCCTGGCTCGAACAGAAGGTCCTGGCTTACGAACAGATGCGCTTCGCGCAGGAGCAGAACCGCCGCGTGCTGCCGTTCGAATGGGGCCTGGAACACGTTGGCGGCGATCCGCACGACCGCGATCCTCGAGCCTGGCTCGACCAATTCATCGCGTGCACCTTGGCCCATAGCGACGAATGGTTCACCACCACACCCGCCGGCGATTACGCGCTGGAAGAAGATGTTCTGACCTTTACCAGCGCCATCGAATCGCCCTGGCTCGAAAACAATCGAGTCCACGCCCAGGTTTTCAAAGCCCGTCGTCATGGCCCCGCCGTGGTCGTGCTCGCCCAGTGGAATTCGCGCTGGGAAGAGCAGCAAAATGTCTGTCGCTGGCTGCAGTTCCTGGGCATCACCGCCGTGAAAATCAGCCTGCCATATCACGATCGCCGCGCCATTCCCGGGCATGCGCGCGCCGACCACTTGGTCAGCGCGAATATCGGCCGCACCCTGCAAGCCAATCGGCAGGCCGTCCTGGACGTTCGCCGCACGCTGCGCTGGCTCGAGCAACAAGGCTACGACCGCCTCGGCCTGCTCGGCACCAGCATTGGTTCTTGCCTCGCGTTCCTTACCCTGGCCCACGAACCGGCTTTGCGCGCCGCAGCCTTTCTCCATGTCTCCACCTATTTTGGCGACGTGGTCGCGGCCGGCCTGACCACCACGAATGTCTGGGAAGCGCTGCACCAGGATTTTTCCCTCGAAGAAGTTCGCCATTTCTGGTCCCCGATCAGCCCCTACCCGTACGTCGCGCGTCTCGCGGGGACGCGCAAAAAAGTTCTGGCCATAAGCGGCCGCTACGACCCCACCTTTCCGAACGAGTTAACTCAGGAATTTCTAGCTGAAATGAAACGAAAGGGAGTTCCGTACGAGAGTCTGTCGTTGCCGTGCGGTCACTATTCCATGGGGGTGGCGCCGTTTAGTTATGCCGTAGGGTACCGCTTTGGAACATTTCTGTTTCAGGCGCTGGCGTAGGTCAGCAAAAGCAAGCGTTTAATAAGCGGATAACGCTACGAAGAAAATTTCTAAGGTTTGCCACGGACCTGCCGATGAGGGGTTCGAGGTGAACCCGATGCCAGCTCACATCAATTCCGTCTCAAGTTCGACGCATGCCACCCCAGCCGCAGCCAGCCAACGCCCGCAGCCAAACCCAGAAATACCGAGAAGCCCGCCGGCCAGTCCTTTGCCCAGGATTCGGTGAAGATCAGCTCCGCCGGCCGCGTCGCCAGCCAGGCGAAATCGCCGCAAAAATAAAGCGGTAGCAAATCGTAAGGCTTAACCTATTCCAGAATTTTGCCGAAGGCGTTCCGGGCGATCTCTTGCTCCACCTTCGCGATGTCAGGGGCCAATGAGCGATCTTCTTCTACCATCCTCGAAAACGCCCGTACGATATCGTAGGCTTTTTGGGCTCCCGCTCCCGTGCGCAATGGCGCGAGCAGATCGATTCCTTGGCTCGCCGAAAGTAATTCGATCGCGAGCACATTCCGCAGATTCGCCAGCATCGGCTGAATCCGCCGCGCCGCCCCCATGCCCATCGACACGTAGTCTTCCTGATTCGCCGAGGTCGGAATCGAATCTACCGAATGCGGCGCCGCTTGCGTTTTCAGCTCACTCGTAAGCGCCGCCGCTGTAACCTGCAAAATCATAAAACCTGAATTGAGCCCCGCGTCCTTGACCAGAAAAGCGGGCAGCAAACTGGTCTGCGGATTGGTCATCTGCTCGATTCGGCGTTCGGAAATGCCCGCCAGGGCCACCAACGCTATTGCCAATTGATCCGCCGCAATGGCCAGCGGCTGGCCATGAAAATTTCCGCCGCTGATGACTTCGCCCGCCCGATCCGGGCCGGAACCGGCGAACACCAACGGATTGTCCGTCGCGCTGTTCAATTCCACTTCCAGCGTCGCTCTCACTTGCGCCAATGCGTCACGCACGGCACCGTGTACTTGCGGAGTGCAGCGCAGACTGTAGGCGTCCTGCACGCGCCGGTCTTTGTCCGCCGGCCGATGCGATTCGCGAATCGCGCTGCCCGCATTTAGTCTGCGCAAATTGCGCGCCGTGGTCGCGTGCCCGGGATACGGCCGAACCATCGCAATGCGTTCGTCAAAAGCGGCCGGACTGCCGCGCAGCGCGTCGAGGGACAGCGCCGCCGCCACGTCCGCGGTGTTCACGGCGATCTCCGCTTCGCGCAGCGCCAGTGAAAGCAACGCCAACATCGCCTGGGTACCGTTCAGAAGCGCGAGTCCTTCCTTGGCCTCGAGCGCCAGTGGCGTAATCACCGTGGCCTTCATCGCCTCCGCGCCGGAAATCCTGCGTCCTTGAAAAATCGCCTCGCCTTCGCCAATCGCGACCTGCGCCAGATGCGCCAGCGGGGCCAGATCGCCCGACGCTCCCACCGAGCCCTGCGACGGAATCACCGGATGCACGCGCTGGTTCAGCATTTCGCACAGTGTTTCCGCCACCACCGGCCGCACTCCCGAAAAGCCCTTCGCGATAGCGTTGGCGCGCAATACCAGCATCGCACGCGTTTCCGCTTCGCTTAGCGGCGCGCCGACTCCGCAAGCGTGGCTGCGTACCAGGTTCACCTGCAACTCGCCGATCTGCTCGCGCGAAATTCGCACCGAGGCCATTTTCCCGAATCCGGTATTCACTCCGTAGACCGCCGTGTCCGATTGCACCAGCCGCTCGATCACTTTGCGCGAAGCGATCATCCGCTCGCGCGCCGCCGGAGAAATCTCGACCAGCGCGTGCTCGTGCACGATTTGGTAAAACTGCGCAAAACTCAGGTGCTCGCCATCAATTTGAATTGCGTTCATGATTTGGGGGAGGTCGCGTGCTCCGCGACCCGGTGCCTTTCGGTAGCAGGGAAGTATTTTCGATACTTTTCGGGGAGCGATTTCGGCCGGCCAAGTTTGTCGCAAAATACGTGCAAGGTTTCGCCGGTGGCCAGTAATTCTTTAGTTTCCGAGTGAATCACCTCGTAACCGAATTTTACCGTGCGTTTCTGCGAAGAAATAATGGTCGTGCGGATCAGCAGCAGGTCATCGAACCGCGCCGGGCGCTTGTAGCGGCAGTGCGCATCCGCGACCACGATGAAACTGTCGTCCTGCAATTCCATTTGCTTGTACTCGAATCCCAGCTGCCGGCAGAAATCCACGCGGCCCACCTCGAACCAGGCGAAATAATTCCCGTGGTACACCACGCCCATCTGATCCGTTTCCGCATAACGCACGCGGATCGTCGTCTCCGAGGCTTCGGTGGGATTAACTTTCATCAGTTGAAAAGTGTAGCAGAGTACTCGGGTGCGCGCGGGACAGCATAAAACCCGTCGCAGACGATGCCGCGGTCAGCGCCCCGTCCATTTCGGCGCGCGTTTTTCCAGGAACGACGTCACGCCTTCGCGAAAATCCGCAGTGTTGCGAATCTCGGCGTTGGCTTTGATCGCCAGCTCGATCTCCCGCTGCACGTCGCTTTCGTCGTAATGCAGCAGCAGTTGCTTGGTGTGCAGCAGGCTCGACGGGCTCGATTCCAGAAACCCCGCCGCAACTTCATGCGCCCGCTCCATCAACTTTTCCGCCGGCACGATCTCCGTGACCAAGCCCAGTCGAAACGCCTCGGCTGCGTCGAAGATTCGGCCGGTCAGGGCCAGCTCGCGCGCCCGTTTTTCGCCTACTTGCCGCCGCAAAATCACCGAAACCAGCGCCGGAATAAATCCGATGCGCACTTCGGTGTAGCCGAACTTCGCCTCCGGAACCGCCAGCGTAATGTCGGAGAACGTCGCCAGGCCGCAGCCGCCCGCGATCGCCGCGCCGTTCACCGCTGTAATCACCGGTTTTGGAAACGCATACACACGCTGGAACAATCGGGCCAACTGCCGCGAATCGCCCAGGTTTTCGTCCGGCGTCTGGTCGGTAACGCTCTGCAGCATTTCCAAATCCATGCCGGAGCAAAACGCTTTTCCCGACCCGGTGAGAATCACCACGCGCACGGCATGATCCGCTTCCGCATTCGCCAGCGCCGCCAGCAAATCTTCGATCATGTCGCCGCTGATCGCGTTGCGGCGGTCAGGGCGGTTCAGGGTAATGGTTCTTACTGCGCCCGCCAGTTCGCAGGCCAGCGTCGAATATTGGGGTTCGTGCGGCTTCTTCACGCGTGTTTCCTCTGGGCGTCTTCGATCGTTCAAACTGAGAATCAGTAGCGATATTTGATTAGTTGAGTCGGCCGCTTTCCGCCGGCGCAGCCTCTGCGATCGAATATTTCTCGCGCAGCTCTTCGGTCATCGCGCACGCCAACGCCAACGACTTGGTATCGATGCCGGTCGAAACTCCGCGCGCCGCGAGCGTGGTCAGGATTGCCTCGGTGGGAATGTTGCCCACCAGCTCGTCTCCCGCGAAAGGGCACCCGCCCATTCCCGTCAACGCCCCGTCGAACCGGCGGCAACCCGCTTCGTACGCCGCCAGCACTTTTTCCGGCGCGCGATCCGGCCGACTGTGCAGGTGCACTCCAATCTCGACCCCTGCGACGCATCCGCGCACGGCTTGGTAGAGTCCCGCCACCTCTTCCGGTGTAGCCGTGCCAATCGTATCCGCCAGCGAAACCGTTCGGACGCCGACGTCTTTCAGCCAAACCAGCGCGTCTTCCACGATTTCCGCTCCCCACGGTTCGTCGTAGGGATTCCCAAACGCCATCGAGACATACACCACCAGCTTTTTCCCGGCGGCTTTGGTGTCCTTCTGCAGCTTTTCCACCAAGTCTCGCGATTCCGCCTTGGACATGTTGGCGTTCGCCCGCCGGAAGTATGCCGAGATCGAATACGGATAGCCGATCGTGGTCACGCCCGGTGCCGCCAACGCCCGCTCCAGCCCTCGATCGTTCACCACGATTCCAATGATCTCCGGCGGATTTCCGGTGGGCGTCTTCACCTCGCTCAATTTTTGCATCACCGCTTCGCTGTCGGCCATTTGCGGCACGTGCTTGGGCGAAACGAAACTCACCGCATCGATATGCTCAAATCCCAGCGCAATCAGCCGGCTGAGATACTGCACTTTCTCTTCCGTCGGAATCACCGCGCGCAATCCTTGCCACGCGTCCCGCGGGCACTCCACGATGGTCACTTCGTTCGCCATAATTTTAGAACCAGGGGCTCCTGTAGATATGAAAAGCATACCAGAGAAGAAAAACCGACAACACCACCGAAAGCCCCATCAAGCTTACGTAGAATTTCGAAATGGTTCCATCCGTCGCCTTGATCATCGTCAACACCGTGCCCACCAGAATTCCCACGACGCCCACATATTCCGATACCTGAAAGATAAACCACAAAGCCGAAGTGCCCAGGCCTCCGCTGGACGCGACTTGCATCGAACTGAACACTGCGAACAGGGAAGGGAGACACAACAGGAGCGTCGAAATAACGAAGCCACCGCCGCGGCTCGGTTTGAAAATGCTCATGAATTTTACGTTCAGGTTTGCAACACGCCGGTTCTAAAGGGCGCGACGTCCGGATTCAACGAAGCGGCATCCAGCGCTTCGATCAGCGCTTCGCGCGTTCGCGCGGGGTCGATGATCGCATCGACCCACAAACGAGCCGCAGCATAGCGCGGATCAGTCTGCGATTCGTAGGTTTTTCGCGTCGTTTCGTAAAGTTCTTTTTTCTCCGCGGCGCTCAGCTTCTTGCCCTGGCGTTCGAGTTGCTTGATCTTCACTTCCACCAGCGTGCCGGCCGCGGCGTCGCCGCTCATCACCGCGTAGCGCGCCGTGGGCCAGGCAAAAATGAAGCGCGGGTCGTAGGCTTTGCCGCACATCGCGTAGTGCCCGGCGCCAAAGCTGCCGCCGCAGATCACCGCGATTTTGGGCACCACGCTATTCGCTACCGCGTTGACCATCTTGGCTCCGGCGCGAATGATCCCGCTCCACTCGGCTTCTTTGCCGACCATGAAGCCATTCACGTCGTGCAGGAAAATCAGCGGGATCCGGTTCTGGTTGCAGTCGAGGATAAACCGCGCGGCCTTGTCCGCCGCCTCGGTGTAGATCACGCCACCAAATTCAATCCGCTTCTCATCGGTGCCCGGCGCCACCGTCGTGATTTGCTTTTTCTGGTTGGCGACGATACCCACCGCCCAGCCGCCAATCCGCGCGTACCCGCAAAGCAAAGTCTGCCCGTACTCCGCGCGGTATTCTTCGAAATGGCTGCTGTCCACCACCCGCGCGATAATTTCGCGCATGTCGTATTGCTTGCCGGGGCTGGCCGAAAACACTCCGTAGATGCTCTCTTCCGGATAGGCCGGCGGTTCCGATTTTTTGTAATCGAACGCCGGACGCGGGGCCGGCGCGATTTTATCCACCAGCGAACGCAGCCGCTGGATGCAGGCCGCGTCATCCGGCTCGCGGAAATCCACCGTTCCGCTGATCTGCGCGTGCATCTGCGCGCCGCCCAATTCTTCCGCCGACGTTTTCTGTCCGATCGCGGCCTGCACCAGCGCCGGTCCGGCGAGAAACAACCCGCTGCCGTCCGTCATTAAAATTTTGTCGCACATCACCGGCAAGTAGGCGCCCCCGGCGACGCACATGCCCATGATCGCGGCGATCTGCGGAATGCCCATCGCGCTCATCACCGCATTGTTGCGGAACACGCGCCCGAAATCATCGGTGTCGGGGAAGACGTCCTCTTGCAGTGGCAGAAAAATTCCGGCGGAATCGACCAGGTAAATCGTGGGAATGTGATTTTCAATCGCGATATTCTGCGCCCGAATCACCTTCTTTGCGGTCATGGGGAAAAACGCGCCGGCTTTCACCGTGGCGTCGTTGGCGATGATCATCACCTGCCGTCCGCTGACGCGCGCCAAACCCGTGATGGTTCCAGCAGAGGGCGCGCCACCCCATTCCTCGTACATGCCGTAGGCGGCAAACGCGCTCAACTCAAAAAACTTTGTCTTGCCGTCGATCAGTTTGGCGATGCGCTCGCGCGCCGTCAGCCGCCCCTTTTTATGCTGCGCTTCGATGGCTTTTGCGCCGCCGCCCTGGCCGATTGTTTCTTCGTCGGTCTTAATTTCCGCCACGCGCTCAATCATCAGCCGCGAGTTCTTCTCGAACTCCGCGGATTTGGGGTCGATGCGCGATTGGATCTTCGTTCCGCTCAATCTGCTGTTCTCCAGGAAGAGTGTTTTATGGCCCCGTAATGGACCAGCCCGTGCCAGACGTTCCGGGCGGGCGATGGATTCTACCACGCTGGAATGTTTTGACTTGCGCCGTTCCTGCGGCTAGAATTCGCGTGTTCACGCTTCTTGGTGAACCACTTCTCTTTGGGGGCGCCTATGTACTGCCGTGGTTTTGCCGCACAGCACCGGTCTGCCTCCAGCCTCAGATAGCGTACTTCGCTGGTCAGACTCTCGGCATAAGAATCAAAATTCTGCGTGCGTCAAATTTTTGCTCCGTCGCAGGCGCGCCGCGTTTAGACCATCACCAACGAACATCCGAACACCAAGGAGAACCACATGCAGTTTATGGATTTGGAATTGGCGCGTCGCGTGGAAATGGCCGAAGCGACCGCCTGCAGCGAATGTGCCGATGCGTTTCAGAAGTTGCATCCGGAATTTTTAGTCGCCGTAGAGCGGATCGGCGGAGGCATCGCGGTCTTTGCCGGCGTGGAGTCACCGGTGACCCAGGCCATCGGCGTCGGAATCAACGGTCCGGTGGAAGATGACGATCTCAATCGCCTGGGAGATTTTTTCCTGAGCCGGAATGCGCCAGCCGCCGCGGAAATCTGTCCTTTTGTGGATATGTCCTTGTACGAGAAGTTCGCTACGCGCGGCTACCGGCTGCTCGAAGTCTCGAACGTCCTGATTCGTGAAATCGGCGCAGCCAGCGCCGGATCTACCACGCCACCTCCGGGCGTCACCGTCAGGCCGGCCAACCCCGACGAAGCAAAACTCTGGACCCGCACCGTGGCTCAGGGCTTCGCCGAGCACTTTCCAGTCACTCAGGAAATCCTCGACGTGATGGAAGGTTTTTTTCACGGCAAGAGTGCCCAAGCTTTTATGGCTTTCGTCGACGGAGAGGTCGCTGGCGGCGGCGCCCTGACCGTGCACGACGGCGTATGCGGCCTGTTCGGCGCCAGCACCTTGCCCGCGATGCGCGGCCGCGGCGTGCAGGCTCAGGTGCTGCGCAGCCGCATCGACTGGGCGATCAGCCACGGCTGCGATCTCGCCGCCAGCATCGCCCAACCCGGCAGCATCTCGCATCGCAACATCGAACGCGCCGGCTTCCGCGTCGCCTACACGCGCACGAAGCTCATACGTCCGCTCGCGATGGAAGCGAAATGAAAAAACGGGAAGGGAACGGGTATTACGAAATGATTGGGGGCAACTACGAGGTTCGAGGGCCAACCGCGATGCGGCTGCGGATAAAATCCACGATCGACTGCGTCGTGGTCCCCGGGAGGAAAATCTCGGCGATGCCGGCCTTTTTCAGCGCCGGAATATCGGCCTCCGGAATAATTCCGCCGATCAAAACAGTCACATCGGTCATGCCTTTTTCGCGCAGCAATTCCATGAGTCGCGGGCACAGCGTATTGTGCGCGCCTGAAAGAATCGAAAGCCCAATGACGTCGACGTCTTCCTGCACGGCCGCCGACGCGATCATTTCCGGCGTCTGCCGCAGTCCGGTATAAATCACTTCCATCCCGGCGTCGCGCAGTGCCCGCGCGATAATCTTGGCCCCCCGGTCATGCCCATCGAGGCCCGGTTTGGCGATCAGTACCCGTATTTTCTTGTCAGCCATGGATTTGTCGTGTTCAGAATACTCAAATCGCCCCAAAAACGATAGAGCGGCGCGGACAAACTGTTCTGGGCCGCTATTTCAGGTCGTGCAGGAAATCTTCCAGCACCGCGTTGAACTTGTCCGGGTCATCGACGAACAGCGCGTGGCCGTCGCCATCGAAAATCTCCAGTTGCGCGCCCGGAATCTTGCCCTGCATCGCCACGATTGAGCCGTTGTAAGGAGTCTTCGCCGCGCAAATGAGCACCGGCTTATCAATCTTCGGCAGCGTCGGCCGGTAATCCGCCGTGAAATATCCCAACAAGAGCGCGGCGGCGTCACTGGCGGGCACGCGCAATGAGGCCTGAATGACTTTCTGAATGTACTCGTCCGGTTGCGGCTTCTTGAAACACAGATTGCGCACAAATCCGTTCGTCGCGTTTTGGCGGTCTTCCAGGATCCCTTTCATCAGCCCGAGTGCGTTCTCTACCCCGCCGTCGGGCAAGAAACTCGCGCTGCTATCGACCAGCACTACTCCCGCCAAATCCTTCGTCCCGTACTGGTCGACGTAAGCCAGCGTCTCCACCACCGCCATGGACCAGGCCACGATCACTACCGGGGCCAGATGCAACTGATCGACGAGCGCCTTGATGTCCCGCGCCCGAATCGTCGGATACAAACCCTCGCTGGTCAGTGACGACTCGCCCTGCGACCGCGGATCCATGGCCACCACTCGGTAGTCCCGCGAAAAATAATCGATCTGCTTCTGCCAGATCCACTCGGGCATGGTCCAGCCCGGAACAAACAAAATCGACGGCGACTGCTTGGCCGCAAAGACCGCAATATTCCCCTTGGTCGGCTTGGTGCCGTTCGGCAAAGGATTCCCAACTTCCGCGCCAGCTCCCACCACGGCCTTTCCAGATTCCACGTAGTGAATCTTTACTCCGTCGGAGGTCGTGACGAAGCCGCTCTTGACCGCGGGAGGCTTTTTGTCCGTCGCCCGCGCGGACGACGCACCACACGTGCCGCAGATCACAATAAGGACGGTCAGCAGAGTTTTTCGATGTAAAGGCAAACAAACTCCTCTTGAGGAACCCGCAAAGTGGTAATAAAAAGAGAAATTACGTGATGGCGACTTCCTGGTAGATGCCGAAGACGTCGCGCATCGCGTCGCAAATTTCGCCCAGCGTGGCGTAGGATTTCACCGCATCGTAAATGAACGGCATCAGATTCGCTGAACCCGCGGCAGCCTGGCGGAGTGCGTTCAGGTTTCGCGTCACTTCGTCGTTGGAGCGCTCGGTGCGCAGCTTTTTCAGTTGCTCGGATTGCCGCCGCGTTACGGTCTCATCGATCTGCAGCAGCTCGATCCCTTTTTCCTGCGCCACATAATCGTTCACGCCCACGATGATTTTGTCTTTGCGGTCCACCGCGAGTTGGTAATTGTAGGAAGCCTCCGCGATCTCGCGCTGCGGATATCCGCGCTCGATGGCGTTGACCATGCCGCCCAGTGCGTCGATCTTGTGAATGTAATCCCAGCCCCCGCGCTCAATCTCATTGGTCAAAGTTTCCACGAAATACGAACCGCCGAGCGGATCCGCCGTATTGGTCACGCCGCTTTCGTGCGCGATGATCTGCTGCGTGCGCAGAGCCAGGGTCGCCGCAAATTCCGTAGGCAAAGCCCAGGCTTCATCCAGCGAATTGGTGTGCAGGGAATTGGTCCCGCCGAGCACCGCGGCCAAAGCCTGCAGCGCCGTACGCACCACGTTGTTATAAGGCTGCTGCGCGGTCAACGAACATCCCGCCGTCTGGGTGTGGAAGCGCAAGGCCCACGACCGCGGGTTCTTCGCCCCGTAGCGCTCGGTCATGGTCTGGTACCAGATTCGTCGCGCGGCCCGGTATTTGGCGATTTCCTCGAAGAAATCGCTGTGCGCGTTAAAGAAAAATGAAAGCCGCGGCGCAAAATCGTCCACCGGCATGCCGCGGCGAATCGCCCAATCCACATACTCAATTCCGTCGCGCAGGGTGAACGCCAGTTCCTGTATCGCGCTCGATCCTGCTTCGCGAATGTGATACCCGCTGATCGAAATCGCGTTGAACTTCGGCGTATGTTTCGCCCCGAATTCCAGCGTGTCCACCACCAACCGCATCGACGGTTCCGGCGGGTAGATATATTCCTTCTGCGCGATGTATTCCTTCAGGATGTCGTTCTGCAGCGTTCCCGAAATTTTCTGCCAGTCCGCGCCCTGCTTTTCCGCCACCGCCAAATACATGGCCCAGATCACCGCCGCCGGCGAATTGATAGTCATCGACGTGGTCACATCCGCCAGCGGAATCTGATCGAACAGCACTTCCATATCCGCGAGGGAACTGATCGCGACGCCGCACTTGCCCACCTCGCCTTCGGACAGCGGATGATCCGCGTCATAGCCCATCAGCGTCGGCAAATCGAACGCCACCGAAAGTCCGGTCTGCCCCTGGCCCAGCAAGTAACGAAAACGCGCGTTGGTATCTTCCGCGGTGCCGAAACCCGCGAATTGCCGCATGGTCCACAGTTTCCCGCGATACATCGTCGGATGGATTCCACGCGTGTAGGGAGGCTCGCCCGGCAAGCCCAGCTCAGTTTCCGGATTCCAGTCAGGCAGGTCCGCTGCGGTGTACAAGCGGCGAATCGGATAACTCGAAACGGTGGTGAAATCCGCCGCGCGTTCCGGTGATTTCTTCAGCGTCGACGCCAGCGTCGTCTCTTCCCAGTGCTTCTCGGCCTTCGATGGTTTCCGCTCGGCGTCCACGACCGCCGAACCGGCAGATTTTGCGGCCACCGGACGGCCCGCAGTAACTTTCTTAGGCATGAGGTGGGCTCCGTCGCGCACTTCGCAGCGCTACCATAGCCAGTTTAGGCCAAGCGCGCCGCCGCGGCAACACGCGCGAACGAGGAGAGTCCGAAACGGTGCAACATCGAACTTGCCAAATTGTCCTACTTCGCGCCCACAGTTTTCTTGGGGTCGAGTGTGCCCGGAATCAATGGCTCGCGGCCCACGCTGCCGCGCAATGCTTCCGCCACGGTGATGTGCGCCACTTCCAAGGTGCGCCCCATGGCCTGGTTGAAATTCACCAGGGCCTCCGCCAGGTTGGCCTGCGCGCGTAGCGCGGTGCCTTGCGCCGCCGTCAAGTCGCGCGAACGCAAGACGACGTTATAGCTGGTCGACGATCCCAACTGGTACTTCTTCTGCTCGGCATCGAGCGTCTGCTGCGCCAGGGTTCGCGCCTTGTCCGCAGCTGCTACCTGTGCGCGGTCCTGCTGCAGCGCGATCAACGCGTTGCGCACGTTGATCACGATCGTGTTTTCGGTCTGCCGGTATTGCACCTGCTGCATGCGTTGATCCAGCTGCGCCCGGGCGCTGTCCGATTGCGCCGAGCGATTGCGAATGGGCAGGGTCAGGTTCAGCCCAATCGAATAGGTGGGAAATTCATTCTGAAACACATTTTTCAGCGCGTCGCTCAGGCCGCCCCGGCCCACCGTGGTCGTCGTTAGTGGGGTGCCCAAAAATGCCGGAAAGCCGTTTACGGAAAGCTGTTGGCCGCTGGCGTTGACCAGCGGGGTCGCCGGATCCGCAACAAACGTGTTCCCGACCTGCGTGGTGGTCAGCTGATTTCCATTCAAACCTTGCGAAGTGTACTGCACGAATGCGTCGAGCACCGGCAGCAGGCCATTCTGCGTCGCTTTCACTTCGATCCCGGCATTCTTCAGGTTCAAATCGGCCTGGAAAAGTTCGGGGCGCTTCTTCCATGCTTCCTGGACCGCATCCTGCAGCGCGATGTTTTCCACAATGTCCGGCGTCGCGATGGCCGTGGTGGGCACGATCTCGATGCCGGCCACATCCTGCGCCAGCAGATTCTTGGCGATATCGTTCAGCAGCACCGTTTCTTGCTGTAGCTTATTGGTCTGGGCCACGATCAAATTCTGCTGATCGGTGGCCAGCTGTGATTCCGCAGTCAATACGTCGAGCGGGGCCATGGTTCCGATTTCCAGCTGCTTCTTGTTGTCGCTATAGAGCTTCTGCGAAACTCCCACCGCCGCTTCCTCTACTTTTACATTTTCACGGTCGAAAACCAATTCCCAGTAATCATTCGAAGTCTGGGTCACGGTCGCGATCACCTGCTGCGCGAATTGCGAATTCGCCACCTTGATGTTGTTTTTCGCTTCGATGATGTAGCGCGTGTTGGGCAGGATTCCGAATCCGTTGAGCAGGGGCTGCGAAAGCGTCGCCGTCAGCACCGGAGTAATCGCCGGATTAAAAAATAAATCCGGCTCGTTCGAGGTGTTGCGCGCCGTATCCACCGTCACCGACAAATTCGTGCCAGTGTGAAAGCCCTGGGTATAGCCGAGGTTAACGTACGCATTGTTCGCATTTACGACGGGAATCGCCGTGGTTCCGGTGCCCGCCGTAAACGGATTGTTCACCGGAATATTCGCGTGCGTCCAGCCAAAGCCGGCGCTGATGATCGGATCGAACGACACCGATGGCGACGTGCCCAGCACCACCTGCTGGGTATTCCCAAACTGCGGAATGCCGCCCGCCTTGGCCTTCAGCAATTGCGTTTCTTGAATCCACGGGACAAATCGCTCGACGTTGATGTTCAGGTTGTTCTCGAGCGCGAGTGAGATCGCGTCGTCCAGGCTTAACATCAGTTTGCCGTCCTGAATCAGTTGGTCGATGCGCGTGGAATTCGTCAGCATCGGCTGGTCCACGTGCGCCGGGATGTAGGGATCGAAGATGTTGGGAAGGAAGAACTTCTCGCGCGAGTAGTCCGGCCCGGCTCCGGTCCGTAGGTCGCGCACCGGGTTCACGCCCGCCGGCGCTCCGGTCTGCGCCGCCGGTGCGCTGGGTGGCTGCACTCCGGCCGGATTCTGGCTCGCCGGCGTGTTTTGCTGCTGCGCGGCCGGCTCCTGGCTCGCTCCCTGCTGCTGCGTGGATTGCTGACTTTCCCGCGCCTGGGCATATACCGGCGCGACAATCAGCGAAGCCGCGGTCGCGAGCGCCACCGTGAACTGCATTAACCTTCCGATCATCGTTGTTTTTCTCCCCCAGAACTGTTGCCTTGCGACACACGGCTGCTGTTTGGAACGGCAGCCCAACGCCGTACCTTACTCAAACGCACCAGTAGGCCCTTTTGTTTCAAATCCATATTCCATTGCAAGGCGGCGGCCACGCTCTAGCAGTTGGATTTAGACGGTTAATCGGGAAAATGTGAGCGCAGGGCGTTCGGATTCGGACACTTGCGTACGCCTGCGAACATCGAGCGAATGGATTCTAGCATTGGCCTCGCTTCTCGCCAATCACTCCGCATCGCCACCTATTGCTTTTTGTGGCATCCATTATCCCGCGTTGACACTCCGCCTCGCTCGCTCTACCATCTCCGCGTCCCCGGTCATGACTCCTTTCTCCCCAGCGCGGTACCACCAGAGTCCAGGTCCCTCACCGGGGCACGACTCTGGGTCCGTCAAGCGGTCATCCCTTCGCATATTCGTTTTGCTGTTCGCCGCTGCGCTAGTGGTCTCCATCGCGAGTGGCCAAGCCAACTTTCCCGCCAAGCCGTTGGGCTACGTCAGCGACTTTGCCAACGCGCTGAGTGCCACCGCGCGCGCCCAACTCACAGCGCTCTGCACCGAGGTCGATCAGAAGACCCACGCGCAGATTGCGGTCGTGACCGTACCGTCCCTAAACGGCCTCGAACCCGAAGACTACGCTTTGCAGCTCGCCACCAAGTGGGGCATCGGACCCAAACAATCGAATCGCGGCGTCCTGATTCTCTGGTCCCCCAGCGATCGCAAATACTTCACCCTGGTTGGGTACGGACTCGAACCCATCCTTCCCGACGGCAAAGTCGGTGGATTCGGCCGCGAAGCCGTTCCGCTCTTCCGCGCCGGCAGCAATGATGCCGCGATCATGTTGATGACTCGCCGAGTCGCTGACGTCATCGCCCAGGATTCGGGTGTCACCCTAAGTGGCCAGCCACTGGCGCCTCCGCGGCGGGCGGTTGGCAACGATGAGAACATTTCCGGGCTCGGGTCGCTCCTCTTTCTCGGCGCGATCATTTTGTTCATCTACTTCATGGCCAAGCGCGGCGGCGGGTCTTCCGGTCGCGGCGGTGGCAGTGGCTGGTGGATCGGTCCGATGATCGCCAGCACCATGGGCCGCGGTGGCTGGGGCGGCGGCGGTTTTGGCGGTTCCGGCGGTGGCGGCGGGGGTGGATTCGGCGGCTTTGGCGGCGGCTCCTTCGGCGGCGGTGGCGCGGGTGGAGGCTACTGATCGAAGTTCGTTGTGAATTCGGTTTTTGCGCTTTGCTGGCAAGAATTTCTGGGAAGGTCGTGCGATGGAAGCTAAATTAGCTGAATTTGTGAAGCGCCTAAAAGATGGCGGCCGCGGCAACCTGAAAGCGGTCGTGCTCTACGGCTCCGCCGTCACGGGAGAGTTCCGCGAAGGCGCCTCCGACCTCAATATCCTCTGCCTCGTCGGCCGCGCCGCCACGGAAGACCTGGAAAATCTGCACCCGGCCGCCGAGTGGTGGACCAAACACGGCAATCATCCGCCGCTGATTTTCACTCACGGCGAACTCTTGCGCTCGGCCGACGTCTTCGCCATCGAACTGCTCGACATGAAGCAGAGCCACCGCATTCTTTTCGGCGACGACTTTTTCACGAATCTGGATGTCCCGCTGCGTCAGCATCGCCTCCAAGTCGAACGCGAACTGCGCACCAATTGGCTGCGCCTGCGTCAGACCGTGCTCACCGCGCCGCTCAGCCACAAAGCCCATCTGGCCATCATGTCCCAATCCGTCTCTGCGTTTTGCGCGCTATTCCGTCACGCGCTTTTCGCGCTGGACCAGCCGCTGCCCGCCACCAAGCGCGAAGCCGTCCGCGCCATCGCCGCGTTTACCGGGGCCGATCCTTCGGGCTTCAACTCCATCCTGGACCTGCGCGAAGGAACCAAAACGACCGGCCAGATCGACGTCGAAGGTTCGCTGAATGCCTACATTGAATTTGTCGAAGTCGTCACCGGGGAAGTGGATCGTCGTCTGGAAGCCATGTAGCTATTTCGGAAGTTCTTGCTGAATCGGCCTAATTTGAATTTTGTTTCTTGCGGTCACGTGGCGCGTGACTATAATGCAGCCCTCGGAGGGATTTGATGAAAGCCGTACTGGGAATTGTCGCCGTAATCGTAATTATCGCGCTGATCGCTGGCGGGATGTATGTCAGTGCCAAAAATCAGATGGTCACGCTGAACGAACAGATCAAATCTAACTGGGCGCAGGTCGACGTCGTCCTGCAGCGCCGCGCCGATTTGATTCCCAACCTGGTGAGCACCGTGAAAGGCTTCGCCGCGCACGAAGAAACCGTCTTCGGCGACATCGCCAACGCCCGCGCCGCACTGCTCGGCGCAAAGACTCCGGGAGAAAAGATTGCCGCCAACGGCCAATTGGACGGCGCCCTCGGCCGCCTCCTCGCCATCAGCGAAAATTATCCGCAACTGAAGTCGAACGAAAATTTCCTGCGTCTGCAAGATGAACTGGCCGGAACCGAAAACCGCATTGCGGTCGAGCGCAAGCGCTACAACGATTCGATCCAGGCCTACAACACCTTCATCCGCCAATTCCCGAATAGCATTTTCGCCGGATGGGGCGGGTTCCAAGTTAACAACGACTACTTCTCCGCGTCGCCCACGTCCCGGGAAGTTCCCAAAGTAGCGTTCCCCGACGCCGCCCCAGCCAAGCCTTAGCGAATTCGATCGCAGCGTTGCGAGAGCAAAATCTCGCAGCGCTGCATTACACTCCGCCCCAAAACCGCTTTCATCATGTTTGCTCTAGCCAGGCCCACACCGTTTGTCATCCCGCGCGGAGCGAGGGATCTGCTTTTTACGCTCTCGAAATTGCACAGCAACCCAATCGCGGATCGAAAGTACGAGAGCATTTCGTCAGGGCACAGTTTCAACCGTGCCGAAAGCCGACCCAAAAAGCGCGCAGCTTTAGCCGCTGAGGGACGAATTGAAAATCAAAACGGTAAAAGATCCCCACTGGTGTGAATGAATGCGGAGTCTTACTTCTTCGGGGGCGAAGCAGGCGTTCCCGGAACATTCGGAGCAGGCGTCGCGGCAGGTCCTGGCGTAGGTAATCTTCCTGCCGTCGGTCCCGTCGTCCTCTTGCGTTCGCTCGACGATCCCCAATCCTCCGGAGGGAATGCAATCCTCCAGAACAGCGGCGATGGCTCCATGAATTCCAGTCCCACATCGGCGCGGTCTTGCACTCGGTCGCTGATGTAGACCACCTTGCAGGGCAGTTCTTCGGCCGTCTTGGGATGAATGAGCGCAACTTGCTGTCCCCGGCTGATACGGGTGGCCAGGGAAATCAGGCAGCCGTGTGCGTTCACCGTCGTGGTCCGGCCCGTCTCTTCGAAGTTCTGCGTTCCGCTCATGCCGCGCACCAAAATCGGTATCGCGATATGCACGCGTTGTGTTCGCCGGATTTCCGGATACGTTGACCGTCCAGTCGGCACCGTCACCGGATCTTTTATATTCGACATTTAAAGTCCCTTCAGAGGCCGCAAATCGTAAAACTCGACGTACTCTACCAACGAGGATGCCCACCCATATTGAATCAATCGTCGCGCCCCACGGAAACTTTATCTGCAAGCCTTTATGTTTCAGGCACTACCTACCGAAACGCCATCTTGTTGTTATCCGCCGGCGAAGCGCCGGATTCCCGCGTCTTGACCACCCGCACTCGTCGCGCTACGCTACTTCCAGTTTTCAGGGTGCTCCTGGAGGTTTCGCTTCCGCGAATAAATGAGACAGACCGTCCGATTAGCCGGTGGTATCAACGAACTCTTTGGCACTCTCGACGAAAACCTCAAACTCTTCGAGTCCTCTCTGCACGTCAAGACGCACCTCCGCGACCATGACCTTGAAATCGAAGGCGCTCAACCACAGGTCGAACGCGCCGCCCAGATTCTCGGCGAATACAACCAGCGCATCCTCGATGGCCGCGTGCCCAATACGCAGGAAGTAAAATCCCTGCTGCGCATCGCCACCGGCGACACCACACCGCATGCCCGCGGCGCATTCTCGCCGACCCACACCCGTGCGCTGGGCAAAAAAACGGTGGTCCCAAAGAGCGCGAACCAGAAGCACTACATGGAAGTGCTCGAAGCCTACGACATGGTTTTCGCCATCGGCCCCGCTGGCACGGGCAAGACGTATCTCGCCGTGGCCATGGCCGTCACCGCGTTGCTGGCCAAACAAGTCAGCCGCATCATCCTCGCGCGTCCTGCGGTGGAAGCCGGTGAACGCCTCGGTTTCCTGCCGGGCACGCTGCAGGAAAAAGTCGATCCTTATATGCGTCCGCTCTACGATGCGCTCCACGATTTACTCGAAGCCGACAAGCTGGAAAATTTTCTGGAGAAGGGCATCGTCGAAGTCGCGCCACTCGCTTTCATGCGCGGCCGCACCCTGAACGATTCCTTCGTCATCCTCGACGAAGCGCAAAATACCACCAGCGAACAAATGAAAATGTTTTTGACCCGTTTGGGTTTCAATTCCAAGGCGGTCATCACCGGCGACATCACGCAGATCGACTTGCCCGATTCGCGCCGTTCGGGCCTGATCGAAGCCATTGAAGTGGTCGGTAACGTCGAAGGGATCTCCATGGTCCACTTCGACGATCGCGACGTCGTGCGCCACTCGCTGGTGCAGCGCATCATCAAAGCCTACGACGAGCACGCCGCCGCGCACCCGGCGCACAACAGCCGCTTCGCCAATTCGGCGAATCCGCGCGACCGCAGCCACCAGTCCTGATCGATCATGATCCTGAATCGCCAGCGCCGCGTTCGTATTCCCGTCGCGGAACTGAATCGTTTTCTTGGCGTAGCGCAGCGGCGCCTGCGCGTTCCGGCGGGCGCGGTTACGGTTGCGCTGGTTACCGACGCTGAAATGAAAAAGTGGAATCGCGCGTTCCGTGGAAAAAATCGGCCCACCGATGTATTGTCCTTTGCTGTGGATGGCCCCGCGAAAACGAAACCCAAACAGTCGCGCGGCGCGCGGCCCAAATCACCATCCCCTGCGCCCGCGGCACAGTATCTCGGTGACATCGCCATCGCTCCCGCCGTGGCTCGCCATAACGCGCGCCGCTTTGGTCGTACATTCTCGGTGGAAATGCGCATTCTGATCCTCCACGGCATCCTGCATTTACTGGGCTACGATCACGAAACCGACCGCGGCCAGATGGACCGTCGCGAAGCCCGCGTGCGCCGCGACCTGGGACTGGCCTAGCCCATGCCGATTTTCCTCTACACCACTGGCGTTCTGGCGCTCACCGTGGGCCTCGTCCTTTTTTCGTATCTCGACCGCGCCTATCGCGAGCTCGGCCGGGTGCATACCGGCCGCGTTTTCGCGCACCTCGAAACTTTCGAAGCGGAAATCGAACCGCGCTTCCACATGGAGCGCCGCCGCGCCGCACTCGGGTTCAGTCTCCTCGCTCGTTTTTGGCTGGTGTTGGTCGCGGCCTTGACCGCCCGCGGCGTAATCTTTTTCGTCCCCGGCACCTGGGAAGCGGCGCTGGAGATGGTCTGCTTCCTGGGCGCGGAAGTTATCGTGGCCATGCAGTTTTTCCCGGCGCTCTTACTGGCGCGCGGCCCGGGGAATTGGGTTTTGCCCTTTGTGCCCATCGTGCGCGCTTTCGTGTTTTTGATTTGGCCGGTGCAGGCTGTGCTGGAGCTGCTGATTTCCGTCCTGCACCTTTCCGAAGATGGCGAAGCCGCCACTCCCGCCGCCGATCAGCAGCAAGCCATCGAAGCCTTCGTCGACGCCGCCACCGAAGAAGGCATCATCGAGCAGGACGAAGCGCGGCTGATCGAATCCGTCGTTGAATTCGGCGACAAGCGCGTGCGCGACGTGATGACTCCTCGGCCCGACGTCATCGCGATTCGCGATTCCGCCACCCTCGAAGAATTGGGCGAGCTCGTGGTGAAGACCAAATTCTCCCGCCTCCCGGTCTTTGGCAAATCGCTCGACGACATCACAGGTATCGTCATGGCCCGCGACATGCTCGCCATCGACGATCGTGAAGCGACGCACCGCAAAGTGCGCGAACTGATGCGCCCCGCGTTCTTTGTCCCCGAAACCAAATTCGGCTCGGAACTGCTAAAAGATATGCAGCGCAAAAGCCAGCAGATGGCCATCGTCATCGATGAATACGGCTTGATGGCCGGCGTCGCGACGATTGAAGACCTGGTTGAAGAAATTGTCGGCGAAATCGGCGAAGAAGATCGCGCCCCGTCGCCGGACGTCGTCCGCGAACCCAGCGGCGCGCTCATCATTCGCGGCAGCGTCCAACTCGACAAACTCAGCGAACTTTTCGGCGTGACCCTCGACGCCAGCAGGCAACATTCCGCCGCCACCACCATCGCCGGCCTGCTCAACGGCCTGGCCGGCCACGTGCCGCGCCCCGGCGAAATCATCGAAGCCGACGGCCTCCGTTTCGAAGTCATCGAAGCCAACCAGCGTAAAGTCCTCCGCGTCCGCTCCCGCCCCGTAGTCGCCGGCGCCGCCGCGCCCGCGACCGGCGCATAAACTTCGCGACAACCGTCCGCCGGGCCAGACTTCCGCGTGCCCTCTGGGTTTTCTCGGTGTCCTCTGTGGTAAATCTTTGGTCGCCACACGAAGCACAACTTACCGTTCACCACCACTCGTCCAAACCCGCCGCGCACTTCCTAGCCCGCGCCAATCCGCGTACAATCAACTCATCCCATGGCCTTCAAATCTGGCTTCGTCGCGATCGTCGGGCGCCCCAACGCGGGAAAATCCACGCTGGTCAACACCCTCGTCGGCCAGAAAGTCGCGATCGTTTCTCCCAAGCCGCAAACCACCCGCAATCGCATCCAGGGAATTCTGAATCGCGAGGACGCCCAAATCGTCCTGGTCGATACGCCCGGAATTCACCGCCCCGAAAACGTCCTGAGCCGGATGATGATGGACGAACTGCAGCACGCCCTCGAAGGCATCGATATCCTCTGCCTGATCGTGGACGCCACCGCCGACTTCGGCCCCGGCGACCGCTTCGCCATCGAATGGGTCCAGCGTTTTCGCGGCCCGGTCTACTTGCTGCTCAACAAAGTCGACCGCGTCCAAAAGAATCTGCTCCTGCCGATGATCGAGCGCTACAACAAGGATTTCGCCTTCGCCGAAACGTTTCCGATTTCCGCCATTTCCGGCGCGGGCTGTCTCGACCTCGTCAATTCCTGGCTGACGCGCTTACCCGAAGCCGCGCCGATGTTTCCCACTGATCAATACACCGACCAGCCCGAGCGTTTCCTGGCCGCCGAAATCGTCCGCGAAAAGGCGATCTTCGCCACGCGCGACGAAGTCCCGCACGCCATCGCCGTCCTGGTGGATAGCTTCGAAGAAACTCCCAAGATTCTGCGCATTCGCGCCACCATTTACGTGGAGCGCGACGGCCAAAAGGGAATTCTGATCGGCGCCGGCGGAGAAGCCATCAAAAAAATCGGCACCGCGGCGCGCAAAGAACTCGAACACATTCTCGGCACTAAAATATTTTTGGAATTGTTCGTGAAGGTCCAGCCCAACTGGCGCCAGAATTCAAACATCGTCCGGCAACTCGACTGGCACCGCCAGCTCGAAGACCTCGGCAAGCGCCAGGAACTGGCCTCCGCCGACATTGTCGACGACGATTAGAATTCGCGCGAACGTAAGTTCTGCAGTCAGGATGCGGGATGATTTGTAGGTCGTGGCTTCAGCCACGACATCACGGGCCACGGGCGGGCTTTAGGCCCTGAAGGCCCCTCCTACGTTAAACTCTCATTCCCCGCTTTACGGCTTCGCCGGCGCAATCCCCAACGCCTTAAGCTTCCGGTACAAATGGCTGCGTTCCAATCCTAGCGATTCCGCCGCCTTGGTCATATTCCAGCGATTTTCTTCCAGCTTGCGCAAAACAAATTCGCGCTCATACGCCGAACGCGCTTCATGCAAACTTTCATACGGCTTCTGCGGGCTCTTCGACGCGCCCCGAAACAATTCCGGCGGCAAATGATGCGGCTCGATTCGCGGCGAGGGGCACACAATCACCAACCGCTCCACCAGATTCTTCAATTCGCGCACATTCCCCGGCCAGGGATAGGTCAACAGCACGTCCATCGCGGTGGGGCTGAATTCCTTCCCTTTCTTCCCGTATTCTTCGCAGAACATCGCCAGAAACGCCGACGCCAACGTCGGAATGTCTTCGGTGCGTTCCCGCAACGCTGGAACATAGAAGGGAATTACGTTCAGCCGGTAAAATAAATCCTCGCGAAACGCTCCGCGCCCGATCTCGTCTTCCAGTTTCTTGTTGGTCGCCGCGATGATCCGCACATCCACGTCCGTGCTTTGATTCGATCCCACCGGCTCCACGCGCTGCTCTTCCAGCGCGCGCAGCACTTTCGATTGGGTCTTCAAACTCATGTCGCCGACTTCGTCCAGAAACAACGTCCCGCCGTCGGCTTTTTGAAATTTTCCAATCTTATCTTCGCTCGCGCCGGTGAAACTGCCTTTGCGGTGCCCGAACATTTCCGATTCGATTAATTCCTCCGGAATCGCCGCGCAATTCACTTCCACGAATTGCATCTCGCCGCGCAAACTGCTGGCGTGCAACGCCCGCGCCACCAATTCTTTCCCGGTGCCGCTCTCGCCGTAAATCAAAACGCGCCCGTTGGTCGGCGCGGTCAGTGCGATTTGCTGCCGCAAAGCCTTCATCGGCACGCTGGAGCCCAGAATCTGGTGCTGCTCGTCGAGTTCTTCGCGCAGCCGCTGGTTTTCCGCTTCCAGCCGGGTGTATTCCAGCGCGTTGCGCACGACCAGAATCGTCTTTTCCAGCGACAAAGGCTTTTCCACGAAATCAAAAGCGCCCAGTTTGGTCGCCCGCACTGCCGTCTCGATATTTCCATGCCCGGAAATCATCACCACCACCGGCGGGTTGTCCTGCGCCCGAATCCGTTCGAGCGTTTCCAATCCGTCCAGCTTCTTCAGCCAAACATCGAGCAAAATCAGATCGAACCTGCGCTCTTCCAAAATTTCCAGGCAGGTTTCGCCCGAATCCACGGTGGCAATCTCGTAGCCCTCGTCGTGCAGCAACGCGCCCAGCGATTCCCGGATTCCCACTTCGTCGTCGACAATTAGGATAGATGCAGGCATTTTCCTGGTTTAGGTTCCTGAGGTTCTCGCGAAGTGATCAGGCCAGCGGCGTCCCAGCTGGCGCGGGGCTGACGGCAACTTCGGCGGCCGGGAAGCGAATAACAAAAACCGTTCCGGTCGGCAAATTGTCTTCCACTCGAATCGTTCCGTTATGCTCAGCGATAATCCGGCTGGCGATCGCGAGTCCCAGTCCGGTACCGCGTTCCTTGGTGGAAAAATGCGGAAGAAAAAGCCGCTCTTTATCCTCCGGCGAAATTCCGTGACCGCTATCGGCGATGATAATTTCCACAGCGTCGCCTTCGGCCTCGGCGCGGGTGGCCACTCGCAAACGCCGGATCGACGAGCCTTCCATCGCTTCCGCCGCGTTGTCGATCAGATTCGCCACTACCCGGCGCAGCAATTCGCGGTCTGCCTTTACGGCAGGCAAGGACTCCGCCAGTTCGGTGCGCACCGTGATCGTTTCCAATCTGCCCTGAAACAGATTTAGCGCGCTGGCCACAATCGAATTCACATCCTCGCGAGCGAGCCGTGCGGTAGGGAATCGCGCAAATTGCGAGAACGCATCCACCAGCGATTCCAGCGTCTGCACCTCGCGTTCGATCAAACCCGCACACTCCGCCACCAGTTTTTCCAGATCGCTGGAAATGTGTTCCGGCCGGCGCGATTTCGTGCGCTCCAGATACCGCAGTAGCCGCTGCGCCGACAATTGAATCGGCGTCAGCGGATTCTTGATTTCATGCGCGATGCGCTGCGCCACTTCCTGCCAGGCCGCCGCCTTCTGCGCTCGCAGCAGGTCCGTCAAGTCGTCGATCACGATGACGAACCCTGGATTCGATTTCCGCGGTCCCAGCGAACTCACGGTGACGGCGGCGCGCACCAGGCGCCCGGAAGTTGCGATTTCAATTTCCCGCGACGCCCCGCCCATGCGCAACGATCGCCGCATCAGATGTAGCACCGACCGCGCACCGTCTTCGCCCAATAATTCGGTCAGAGTCCGCGCTTCGCGCGCGTAATCCCCCAGAATGGCCGGCACCGCCGAATTCACGCGCGAGACATCTCCCGTCGAATTCAGCGAAATCACGCCGGTGGGAATATTCTCGAGAATCGCCTCCATCAATTTGCGCCGCCGTTCGCGCTCCTCGATGGCCTGTTCCAGACTTTGCGTGAACTCGTTGATCTGCCGCCGTCCTTCGCCCAACTGCTCGGTCATGCGGTTGAATGACCGCACCAGCGTCCCCAGTTCGTCCTGCGCCTGCACCGTAATTCGATGATCGAAATTTCCCCGGGAGATTTCGCGCGTCGCTTCCGCCAACCCCTGAATCGGAACGGTCACCTGCTTTGACAACTTGAGCGCGACCCAGGTGGTGGTCGAGATCAGGATGACGGTCATCAACGACAGTTGCAGCAGAATCTGTCGCTTGTACGCGCGCAAATTCTGCTTCTGTTGCAGGTAGGCTGCAGTTTGTGCTTCCACATCGGAATAGCGATCCAGAAAATCGCCGGGAAGCTCGCGCGCCACGTAGAATTTGCCGCCGTTCCACGGCGCGCTTCCAGCGATGAACAGCTGGTCATCGGTCTTCCAGATGTCCAGGTCGCTTGAAACCTGCTGCACCCGCACGGGCGCAATGTTTTGGCGGACCACCGTGGCCGACGCTCCAGCGTTGCCCGCCGGCTTGAAGTACGCGACCCCCGCAACCGCCCCGGACTTTGACTCGGTCCAGCATGCGTCCGCCGACCACATGAGTTCGCTCGCCGAATCGTCCGGAGCTCCGCTCTGGACCGCGTTCGCGGCAATTCCATTCAAGCGAGTGACGATGTCATCCCGCATATCGCTGAACAGGTCCTGACTTTTTTGGTTGGCGATTTCCAGGGGCTTCGGAAACCAGGCGTTCAGCGTGCGGTTCACCAGCGAGTAGCTGACTACGAACAGAAAAACCAGCGGCAGCAGCGTTACACCCATGGCCCCAGCCACCATTTTTACTTTGAATCGCGAGCCCATCTGGCCGCTGCGCCGCTCTTCCCAGATGCGCAGTAGCGACCGTGTCAGAATCAGCCCGAAAACCAGCAGCGCGGCCGCGCATATTGTGGATAGCGCGAAAAAGATCACCAGCGCATTACCTTCCTGCGGGCGCACCGGCAGGTTCAGCGATCCTAGAGTAAAGACCGCCGCCAACAGCATGGCCAGGACTACGCCACCCAGAATCAGCCAGAATTGTCGTTTCTTTTTGGACCGCAGGGCGTTCATCGCTTCACCGGTGCCAGCCAAAGCGTGGCTTTCACCCGATCAGCCAAGCGTGGGTCGGTGGCAATTTGCGCGGGAACAGACGTGTAGAGCATGGAAATTTGACCTTAACGGGCCCAAATACCCATGTCAAGTGAAGTGTTGCGTAGTTGCCACACCAGTGTGGTTGTGAGTTTGTATCGGAATCAACCGCCGGGCGGCCGTGGGTATCTACGAACGAAAAACCTATCCGTTCCGCCGCTGAAATTCCTTCATAAAGGACACCAGCGTCTGCACCGAAGGCTTCGGCACCGCGTTATAAATCGAAGCCCGCATCCCGCCCACCGACCGATGGCCACCCAAACCGATTAGCTTCGCCTCGCCAGACTCGGCCGCGAACTTCTTCTCCACGGCCTCGTCGCCGCCGGCTATGCGGAACGTCACATTCATCTTCGACCGCGACGCCTTCTCGATCGGCCCAGAATAAAACCCGCCGCTGGAATCGATCGCGTCGTACAGCAACTGCGCCTTGGCTTCGTTTTTCTTTTCAATCGCCGCCGCCCCGCCTTCCGCTTCGATCCAATCCAGCACCAGCCCCACAATGTAAACCGCGAACGTCGGCGGGGTGTGGTACAGCGACTTCTCCTTAATATGCGTCCGGTACTGCAGCACCGTCGGCAGATTCTTGTCCGCGCGCTCCGCTAGGTCCTTGCGCACGATCACCACCGTCGCTCCGGAAGGGCCGAGATTCTTCTGCGCTCCCGCAAAAATGCAACCGAAGCGGTTCACGTCGATCGGCCGCGACAGAATGTCTGACGACATATCCGCCACCAACGGCGTGCCCCCGGTCTCCGGTATTGACGTCCACTGCGAGCCCTCAATCGTGTTATTCGTGCACATGTACACGTATGACGCGTCGCCCGACAGCTGAATCTCATCGGGCCGTGGCACCCGCGTGAACTTTTCCGGCTCGGTCGTCGCCGCCAGCCGGTAGGGAATCCCTTTCTTGAGCTCGGAGATGGCTTTGCCCGTCCACATCCCCGTATGCAGCATGTCGATCGGCTTCCCCGCCACGCACAGGTTCATCGGCGCCATGGTGAACTGCGCGCTGCCGCCGCCCTGCACGAAAATCACCCCGTAGTCGTCCGAAATGCTCATCAACTGGCGCAGCTTGCTTTCCGCCCGCGCGATAATGTCTTCAAATTCCTTCGAGCGATGGCTCATCTCCATCACCGACATGCCCGTCCCACGGTAATCGGTCAATTCTTCGCGAATGCGCTCAAGCACCGCCAGAGGAAGCGCCCCGGGGCCGGCGTTAAAATTGGCGGCGCGTTCGGTCGCGCGCGCTGAAACAGAAGATTGAGTCAAGTTCGAAGTCCTCTCTCAGGTCGGTTTGGAAGTTCCTACTGCCGTCGTACGACTACGCGAAAGCATTTAAGCATAGCAGAACGCTTCGCCCCCTGCGAATGGGTACGGCTACGGTCCTGCTCTCCGCGTTTTTGCCGTTACCCGAATGAACACTCTGCGTAGAGATCGGCGCGCCAGGAAAAATGAACATGGCATTATCGCTTCAACGCCGTAACCGCTTGGGGGAAAACGTGAGACAAATCCGGCTCTTCGCGAAATATAGCATTCCGTTGGTCTGGGGCATGGTCGGTCTGGTCGTGGGCTGCGTCGGAGCCTATTTCGTGCTGGCTTTCGTTTGGACTCACGTTATCATGCGGCCCGAAGCCGTAACTCCGGAGGACGGCCTCACCGTGATCATTCTCTCGCTGGTCACCGGTGTTTTCGCCGGCTCCGCCTCCCTGTATGCTTCCGCGCAAACGCGGTGGCACACAGCGAAATAAGGCCATTCAAGTGCCGGTCGCGCCGGGTCGATAAGGCGCAAGGGGGCTTAGCGCAGATGAAGGTTCTGATCTGTGGGGAGTGTCCTGATTCGCTAACGACCGTGGCCCAGAGTTTGAATCGCTTACTCTCCCAGCAGATGCGCCCGGACGTTTCCATTCCCACGCCGTTACCGGCTTCTGCCTCAGGCCTACTCGAAATTTCCGGGCAAAAAACGCCCAAAGATCTCTTCGCCAAGGAGCACGACTGAATTCTCGTTTTTTCGCCTTTTTTCCCCAGCCTTGACACTCCGCGCAGCGTCCCAGTAAACTGAAATGCTGATTTTCGTTCTCGGAGCCCAACTGAATGCTTCTGTCTCGGGACTACGTCGGACACATGGCGAAAGAGGTCATCAAGCGCCTCGTCGCTGGCAAAATGATCGAAGTGCAGCACTTGGAAAACGTCACCACCCAGGTTCGCCAGGTGATGGCCGAAGAAGTCACCATCGAAGATCGCATCAACGAAGAAGTCCGCGAAATTCTAGCGAAATACGCCGAGGAAATGCGCACCTCGGGCGCCTCTTACCAGGAAATGTATAAGAAAGTGAAAGGCCAGCTCGCTCGCGAAAGGAAACTCATTCTCCGCTAATATGCGACTCAGCCGCGAAAAAACCGTCCGCCTTTCTCATAAAGTTCTCGATTTTCTGGTGTCCAGCCCGGATGTCGACTTTATCGAGGACCGCGACACTATCCGCCACGAAATCGTCAATATTTTTACCTCGCTCTTGAAACTAGAAGAGCAGGTCGATACCGAAGTCCGCGCCAAGATCAGCGGGCAAAAAAAGGAAATCCTCGAAGGCAGCGAGGAATGGGACATCGTTTACCGCAAGTATTACTCCGAAGGTCTGAAGCGACTTGGGGTGGAAGAAGCTCCCCGGCGCGAGCGCGCCGCGGGCGGCGATCGACACTACTAGCCGCATTCCAATCGAGATCGACTTACCAGAAATTAAAAAGGCCCGGCGACTCGCCGGGCCTTTTGTTTTTCGATGTACTTAATCTTGAGCTGGCCTACGGGTTGTTGGGATCGGTTCGCTTCTGCAGCGTTGGCCGATCCGGATCGGAGGAGTTCGGATCCGAACCGCCGGAAGTCGTGCTCCCCGGATCATTATTCCCGGTTTTCTTCCGCAGCTTCGGCCCATTCGGATTCTTGTCGTTGACCTTCACGTTCAATTCGATCAGCTGTAAACGCTTCTTCACCACGTCAAATTCCGAAGTGGTCACGATGTACTGATCGCGCTGCGGCAAAATCGTCGCGATTTCCTTCTGCGACGCTTCGATCCGGTCCGGCGTCGGCGGATGCGTCGAGAAAATCTTCGGAATCGTGCCGGGCTGCTTCTTCTCGTCCGCCGAAACCTTCTCGAAAAACGCCACGAAAGCGTTGGGGTCGTACCCGGCCTTGTACATGTACTCCAGACCCAGGTAATCCGCTTCGCGCTCGTCGACGCGGGTGAATTGCAGGAAAGCCATCGGGATAATGAACTGCATGCCCTGGTACAGAGCATAGCCGGCCAGCGTGTAGGGAATGAAAATCATCGCGGGAATCATGGCCAGCTGGGTAATTTCGCTTTTGGTGGCCTGCTTCGTGCCGTGGCGCGCGCAAACGTGCGCGATTTCATGGGCCATCACGCCGGCCAGCTCCGATTCTTCGTCCGCGTGCAGAATCAAGCCGCTGTTGACGTAGAAAAATCCGCCAGGCAGCGCGAACGCATTCACCACATCGGAATCGATAACCTTAATTGTAAAAGGAACCTGTGCGTCGGAATTGCGCACCAGGTTTTGCCCCACGCGGTTCACGTACTCATTCACCACCGGGTCGTTGATGAATTTCGCCTGCTTTTCGATTTCCGCCGAGAGTTGTTTGCCCAGCGCAATCTCATGTTCCAGCGAATAGAAGTTCAGCCCGTGCCCCACGTTCCGGTTTCCAATCGCGTTCACGTCGGCTTTGGTGCCGGCCTTCACGTTGGGATCGTTCGCCGCCTGACCGGACGGCGGCTGATCCGCCTGTTGCACGTCGCCATTGCCCGTCCCGGATTGTTGCTGGTCGCCCGCTGCGGGAGCCGCGGGCCCCGTGCCAGCCGGCTGTGAACCACCGGATTGCTGCTGGCCTTGCGCCTGACTCCCTTGCTGACTTTGTTGCGTCGCCGGCGGTGGCGGCGTGGTGGACTGCGCGTTCGCCACACTGGTCGTCGAGGTCACCAGGGACGCGGCCACAATCAGTGCGCCCAATTGTGCCGCCAAATTCGTTTTCATGGGTACCTCCGGCGGATACAGACCGGGATTATACACCCCAAAACCGCGCCCCGGCTCCAAGCTCGTTCTCGCTGCCACCTATGATGTCAGCAGTTGACGATTAGTTTCCTTGCCACGCAACGCAGAACCCCGATTCCTAGTCCGCGCCGCTCCAAGTCGCAATTTCCGGGCCCTCCGGACAGGTGCGGTGCCGGAATCGACCTGCAGCCCTCGTATTGACGGGCCTCCCGAATCTGTCTACATTTAGACCGTGCCCTCGCGAAAAATTCAAATTGGCCAGGTCTGGAAGAAGGACGCGACCGGCGAATCCTATTTAATTACAAAGGTTTACACCGAAGCACTGGCCACCTATGCCGTCCTGCGTAAAGCCGGCGCCGAAAACGAACGCGCCGAAAAAGTGAAAGTCGATCATCGCGGCCCCATCAATCTCCTGCCAGGTTTTAGCTATTCCCAGGAAGCCGACGAATTCTAGCGCTTCCGGCCTGCCGCCCTCCGCACCGACCTACATCGACCTCACCGGCAGGTTCACCACATCGTCCACCTGCATAACTTCTTTCACCAGGTAGCCTTCCGCGTATTTCACGCCGATCATTCGTCCATACTGCTTGGCCTGCAGGCTCATGCGCTCCTCTAACTCGTCCAGCGGCAGAAATACTTTTCCGCCGCGATCGCTCTTCGGCGGGCTGAATTGCGACTTATAGCAAAGGATCGCTTCGCGCCTCCGATCGTAATATTTGGTAATGTCCACCGCGAAATTCGGCCGGGCATCTTCATACGCCGCGGCGTACAAAATCTTACACGGACGGAACGCCTCTCCACTCATCGGATAATTTTTCAGCCCGGCGATAAAGCTCGCCTCATACCCTAGCGCCGCCGCCGCGTAGTGATCCGGATGCCGTCCTTCCCAATGCGGCACAATCACCGTTCGCGGTTGCAATTCGCGGATAATTTCGGCGATGACCACTTTGTATTCGTCGCAGACGTTCAGGTGTGCATCGGGCAAGCCCGCGTTGCGCCGCACTTTAACCTTCAAGATTTTCGCGGCCGCCGCGGCCTCTTTCAGCCGCGTCTCCGGCGTGCCGCGCGTCCCGGTCTCTCCCCGGGTTAAATCCAGAATCCCCGTCGCGTAGCCCTGGTCCGCCGCAGCTAACAGAGTTCCGCCGCTGGTTAATTCCGCGTCGTCCGGATGAGCCGCAATCACCAGTAAATCGAGCTTCATCGTCCCTCCTGCATTTTTCCGCCTCAGATTCTAGCAGGCGCACGCCAATTCGCGGCGCTGCTGTGGCACCCGCCGCAGTTCGATTACAATCAGACCCGCTTAGGAACGCAGAAGGAGGTCGCTATGGAAGGGAAGCCGCTTGCCGGTCAGGTAGCGCTGGTCACTGGCGCCGCGAAACGAGTCGGCCGCAGCATCGCGCTGCGTCTGGCGGCGGAGGGCGCGGACCTGATGATCAATTACGAATCGTCTAAGCCCGAAGCGCAGCAACTCGTCGAGGAAATCAAAGCGTCCGGCCGCCGTGCCCTCGCGGTGCAGGGCGACGTTTCTCAGCGCTCCGACGTTCAGAAATTATTCGCCGCCACCGAAGCCGAATTCAAACGCCTCGATATTCTGGTTAACAACGCTGGAATGTTTTTTGCTGCCGACTTCGAGCAGCTCACCGAAGAGCAATGGGACCGCATCCTGAACACGAATCTGAAATCCCAGTTCCTCTGCTGCCAGACCGCCGCACCGATCATGAAACGCCAGGGCCGCGGCCGGATCATCAACATTTCTTCGCTGGGCGGACTGCTGCCGTGGCCGGCCTACACCCATTACTGCGTTTCGAAGGCGGGTTCAATCATGCTGACAAAATGCCTGGCGCGCGCACTGGGCCCAGAAATCACGGTGAACAGCGTGGCCCCAGGTACCATCCAGTTCCCAGGCGAGAAACCCGACGAGGATTACATCCGCAAAGTCCCGCTACACCGCACCGGCACGGGCGACGAAATCGCCCAAGCCGTCCTCTATTTCGCCACCGCCGACTTCGTCACCGGCCAAATCCTCGCCGTCGACGGCGGTCGGTTGCTCGTATAGGTACAAAATTTTACGAAATCGCTGGGTTCAGCTTGTCGGCGTCGATGCCGAGGCATTTGATGGCCTGATCGACCACGCCAGCCTCAATCTTCCCGTCGAGGAACAACTCATTTAGCGTCGCCACCACAATGAACCGCGCGTCGACCTCGAAGAATTCCCGCAGCGACGTCCGTCCTTCGCTGCGTCCAAATCCATCCGTCCCCAGCGACGCCATGCGGTTTGGCACCCACCTCGAAATCACGTTGGGCAACGTCTTCAGATAATCCGTCGCCGCCACCACCACGCCTTCCGCGCCTTTCAAGCACTCGGTCACGTACGGCACCCGCGGCGTCGCGCTCGGATGTAGCCGGTTCCAGCGGTCTGCCTCGTTGCCGTCCATGTAGAGTTCTTTGTAGCTGGTGATGCTCCACACATCCGCCGCCACGCCGTATTTCTCTGCGAGGATTTTCTGGGCCTTCAGCGCCTCGTTCAGAATCGCGCCGCTGCCGAAAAGCTGTGCGCGCAATTTCGCCGTCGAAGAATTGGAAGCCGCGCGGTATTTGTACATCCCGCGCAAAATTCCGTCGCGCACGCCTGCAGGCATCGGCGGCATGGCGTAATTCTCGTTCATCACCGTGATGTAATAAAAAACGCTCTCGCCGTCGCGATACATGCGGCGAATGCCGTCTTCGATGATCACCGCGAGCTCGTAGGCGTACGCCGGGTCGTAGGCCTTCAAATTCGGAACCGGCAGTGCGAGGATGTGGCTGTTACCGTCCTGATGCTGTAAACCTTCGCCGGAGAGCGTGGTGCGTCCGGCCGTTCCGCCCAACAGGAATCCGCGCACCCGCATGTCCGCCGCGGCCCAGATGAAATCCGCAATCCGCTGGAACCCGAACATCGAGTAATAAATAAAGAACGGAATTGTGTTGATGCCCTGCGTCGCGTAGGCCGTGCCCGCCGCAATGAACGAACCCATCGACCCCGCTTCGGTGATGCCCTCCTCGAGGATCTGCCCGTCTTTTTTCTCGTGGTAGTACAGCAGCGTGTTCACGTCCACCGGCTCGTATTTCTGTCCCACGCTCGAATAGATTCCGATCGTGCGGAACAACGACTCCATGCCGAACGTGCGCGCTTCGTCCGGAACAATCGGCACAATCAATTTGCCGATCTCCGGATCCTTCAGCATCTTTTTCAGAATGCCGACAAACGCCATGGTGGTGGAAACTTCGCGGCCTTCGCTGCCCGCTTCAAATTCCTTGAAGAGTTCACCGTGATCGGCGACCAAAGGCTTGGCTCGCGTGCTGCGCGCCGGAACATAGCCCCCCAATTCCTGGCGCCGCGCGTGCAGGTACTGCAGCTCCTCGGAGTTTTCCTCCGGACGATAGAAGGTAATGTTCGACACCTGCTCGTCGCTGAGCGGAATATCAAAACGCGTGCGGAATATTTTTAGTTCGTCTTCGTTCAGCTTTTTCTGCTGGTGCGTAACATTCTTCCCTTCGCCCGCTTCACCCAGTCCGTAGCCTTTGATCGTCCGCGCTAGGATCACCGTTGGCTGGCCCTTGTGTTCGGTGGCCGCTTTGTAAGCCGCATAGACCTTGCGCGGATCGTGGCCGCCCAACCGCAGCCGGCGCAGCTCGTCATCGGAGAATGGTTCGACCAGCTTTAACAGCCGCGGATCGGACCCGAAGAAATGTTCGCGGACGTACGCGCCCGATTCGACCACCAGTTTCTGGTATTCACCGTCCACCAACTCGCCCATGCGCTTGACCAGCAAACCTTCGGTGTCGCGATCCAGAATCGCGTCCCATTCCGTGCCCCACAGAACTTTAATCACGTTCCATCCGGCGCCGCGGAACGCCGATTCCAATTCCTGAATTATTTGCCCGTTGCCGCGCACCGGCCCATCTAGCCGCTGCAAATTGCAATTGATCACAAAAATCAGATTGTCGAGCTTTTCGCGCGACGCGAGCGTGATTGCGCCCAGAGATTCCGGCTCATCGGTTTCGCCGTCACCCAGGAAGGCCCAGACCTTCGCGTCGGTAACCGGTTTCAGGCCGCGATTTTCGAGGTAACGGTTGAAGCGCGCCTGGTAAATCGCCATCAGCGGCGAGAGGCCCATCGAGACGGTGGGGAATTCCCAAAAATCAGGCATCAGCCAGGGATGCGGGTACGACGACAATCCGCCACCCGGCTTCAATTCCCGCCGGAAATTTTCCAGCTTCTCGGTCGAGAGCCGCCCTTCCAGAAACGCCCGTGAGTAAATGCCGGGCGCAGCGTGGCCCTGAAAATAAATGGTGTCGCCGTCGAATTCCGGACTGCGCGCACGGAAAAAATGGTTGAAGCCAACTTCGTAGAGCGTCGCCGAAGACGCGAACGTCGAAATGTGCCCGCCGATGTTGTGTTCCTCTTTGTTGGCACGGACGACCATCGCCGCCGCGTTCCAGCGCACTAAACTCTTGATCCGGCGCTCGAGTTGCTGGTCGCCGGGGAAATCCTGCTGGAGTTGATGCGGGATGGTGTTGACGTACGGCGTGTTCGCGGTGAACGGAATTTCAATCCCGATCAGTTTCGCGTGCGCGCGCAATCTTTCCAGGATGTAGGTAGCCACGTCCGGCCCACTCGATTGCAAAACCGAATCCAGTGACTCCAGCCACTCCTGGATTTCATCCCCGTCTAAACCGTGCAGTGGCGCAGTAAGCTCGTTTTCCATGGCCTCGTCGTTCCTCTTGCCTGGCGGCGCGCTCAACGCGCTCCGCTCGAAAGCCGTACCCTTCGTGGATTTCTACGTACTTAGAATACACCCGACTTCAGGTCGCGCCCATAACAAGAAGTGATTGAAACCAGAAGCCGAAGGGACCGTCGATTACGAGCTGACCGAAATTGGCATAGGGCATTATCTCGCCGGCTTCTTCCCGGCCAGCTTCGCGATGAATTCCCGGTCAGCCGGTAGAAAATTCAGCTCACTCAGCATTTCCGGCGCGCGCCACTCCATCCGTTCGAACGCTAGACTTCGGGCCGTGGCTGGGTTGATCGACGCCGCGAAGAAGGTCAGTTCGATCGTCTCTCTCATTTCGGCATAGCGGTGCTGCGTGCGAAAAAGCTCGGCGCCAATCTCGGCACGCGTTCCTAGTTCTTCGAGCAACTCCCGGCTGAGTGCCTGTGGCAAGGTCTCGCCCGGTTTCACTTTGCCGCCGGGAAATTCCCACATCAATTCAAACGTGTCGCCGCGTCGCCGTTGGCACACCAGGATTTTCCCATTCGATTCGATCACGGCAGCGACCACGCTTAGCATCGTCGGTAATCCTAGCGCGGTTTCACGCGCGATCCTTCGCTCGCTTGCGCGTTTCTGGCGTGAAGCCACGAAGCACGCGAAGCAATTCTTCCGCACCTCGAACCAGCGGCGGGCCCGGGGTGTTCAGCAACTCGTCGCGAATTACGGCCACGCGCCGGTCCCTTACCGCCGCAACATTCTTCCAAACGGGATTGCCCAGCGCCGACGCGGGCTTGGACCGTGCGCCAGTCGCTGCCCACGCCAGCACGATCACGTCTGGATTTGCGTCCGCAACTTGTTTGTCGCTCACGCGCTGGCCGCAAGGAACGACTAGCCTTCCTCCGGCCATAGTCACCAAGTCATCCACCCACGGCGGGGAACTGATGCGCGGGTTCGGCCATGCTTCGCAGTAGACCTTCGGACGTTCCACCTCGCGACGGTTGCCCCCACGCCGCTGTACCTTCTCGAAGCCGGCCCTCATGCGCGCGATCAGCTTCTCCCCGGAAGCGGCACGTCCTACCACGCGTCCGAGAATGCGAATGTCGGACTCAATGTCGGCTAGTGTTCGTGGATTGATCGCGAGGAAGGCCATGGGCTGCGCCAGCAGGCTTGCGACGGTCTCTGGCGCGAAGGGAACTGAGCCAATCACTAGCGTCGGCTGCAGTTTCACCACTTCATCGACATCCAGCTTCCAGCAATCGCCCACCCTAGGTCGACGCCCCACCGCGGCGACGTCCTTGCACCACCGGCTCACAGCCACCAGTTCGCGTCCCGCACCCAACGCCAGCAGAATCGATGTGACATTTGGCGCGAGTGACACGATACGAATTGCGTCGCGGTGACTCGATCGTTTCATTGGCTCCAATTCTAATTTCATCGCGCGGATTTGTGTCCGGAAATTGCTCGCAAAAATAAAAACGCGCCGGAGAGGGTCGCTCTCCGGCGCGGGTGAAGTGTGCGTCGAAATTTACTGCGCGGCTTCTACCTTCTTGAGCGCCGGCTTCGGGATCTGCCAGAGCAGGCCCGCATCGTCGGCGGCATTGGGGTAGAACTGCGAAGACTTCTTGCCCGAGGGCAGCAGCACGATATCCGCGCGGCGATTGTAGGCGTAGTAATCGCCGGTGATGTTCTTCGCGCGTGCCTTGGGTGCCGGATTAGGATTGGTGTCCACCAGGCCTTTTACTTCGGTCTTGTCCATCGGGCGATCCTTACCGTAGGCTGCCGTCTGGATTTTGTCCGCCGAGATGCCCTGATCGACCAAATACTGCTTGATGCGTTCGACGCGGCGTTCGCTCAAGTCCTGGTTATGGGGCTTGGAACCGCGAATGTCCGCGTGCGCTTCGATCGAGAGCTTCGCATCCGGGTCGTATTCCAGATACTTCTTGAATCCGTCGGCGAGCGTCGCGAGTTCAGCTTGTTGGCTCTTGACCAATCCAACTTGCGGGTTCTTCTTGTCCGGGTAATCCGTGGGATAGAACACGCTCTGCAGCACGACGTCCGGAATCGGTTCGATCGAGCCGGTGACGTGCACCGCAGCGGTCTGATCCAGCGAACCGCCGCAAACGTTCGTGGCGTGCAGCACATAGTTGCGATTCTCGTCCACCGGGCCAATGTCGGTCTTGGCCGGATCGGCCTTCACAGTCTGCGAGCCATTCAGGTCCACTTTGCCGAACGGGTCGACGTTGACGGAATCCGCATTGCCAGTGGTCCAGGTCACGGTGCCGCTGTCGTCGGTGATGACTTTGTCGCCGATCTTGCGATAGTGCAAATCGGACGGGCTGGCGGTGATGCTGCCGGTCACCACAGTGTTCACGTTGACGCCGGCGGTCGCGGTCGCTTTGCCGCCCGGACCCATGCCAGTCAAAGTGTAGTTGGTGGTCGCGTGCGGCGAGACGCCGGTGCTGCCGCTCGGGCCGCCAGCGGTCGCGCCGTTGTCGATCGACGTATCCACGACGTCCGCGGTGGCCCACGAAAGAGTGCTGGTCTGCCCGCAATTAATTCCCGCCGGGTTGGCGGTGAAAGAACTGATTTTGGGCGGCGCGACCACGACCTGGGCGGATGCGAGTCCCGCCTCAAAGCGGGGCAGCGGACCCTTCTTGGCCAGTTCTTCGCCGCGCTTCCACGGCGACTTGGTGACGCTGCCATTCTTGGTGACGTGAATTACGACTTTCTCGTTGGCACCCACGGTTACGGAGCCGCTGTACAATTCCTTGTCGTCGCGCATGACGGTGACTTGGTGCGTTCCGGGAGGCACGATCAAATTCTGGTGAAACCACCAGTCGTGGTTGAATTCGTCGACGTTGCCGACGAAGTAGTCCACCTTCTTTCCGTTCAGCAGAACCGCCGCCTTTCCTTGCGGCTTGAATTCGACCATGATCAGGCCATAGGGTCCCGGGACCTTATCGCCGTAGGCCTGCAAGACCACCGCGAGATCCGTCGATTTCCCGGCAGTGATGGTGACGTCCTGGGAGAAGATTTTGTATCCGTAGTTCACCACCACGACGGTGTGCTTGCCGGCGGCCAGCGGAATCGAGTGGCTGCCCTCACGGATGGCCTTGCCATCCACAAACAAATAGCCCTGGGGAGGCGTCACTTTCAGCTTGAGCTTGCCATCCTGTGCGAAACTGGCAGTCGCGCTTAACGCGAATGCCACCGCGAGGGTGAAGATAATTCCAAATCGTCGCATCGCTATCTCTCCTGAACGTTCCATGTGAGCGAAATATGATCCGCTTTTTCGCGCCCGTTCGAAAAAGCGTCTGGCTGGACTGGCATAAGTTATAGCGCAAAGCGTCTCGTGTCAATCACTTTGACACCGTGGAGCGAAGGATTTGGAAACGTGCTTGACCATGTTTGCATCAACTAAAGTACACATGCGCGCTCGTCGTGTGAGTACATGAAATACTCGATTCAGCGCTCATAGTCACCTGAGGAAAAAATCGGCCCAACTTCGCGATGTTTAACGAAATTATCCTCGAGCACTTCCGCAATCCGCGTAATGCCGGGGAGCTGGCGGGCGCGAACGCACAAGTGGAAGTCAGCAATCCGGTCTGTGGTGACATATTGCGGCTGTCCGCAATTATGAATGGCGCGCAAATCGTAGAAGTACGGTTCAAAACCCAGGGATGCGTCGCCGCGATTGCGGCGAGTTCCGTGTTGACCGGGATGCTGGCCGGAAAATCGGTGGAGCACGCCCGAGCCATCACTGCGCTGTCCCTTTCGGATTTGCTGGGCGGTTTCCCGGCGGCGTCGTTTCATGCGGCGCAATTGTGCGTGGACGGAATTGCGGCGCTGCTGCGCAAATCTCCGGCTGCCTAGCGCGAGCGCACCTCGAATCGGTGTCGGCGCATTTCTTCTTCATCCCAGGTGCCCTAGCGCTTTGCGCATCGTTTCCGGATCATTCAGATTCAGGATCACGCCGGATTCGTCGGTCTCGATTTCGGCAATCGCGTCGGGGTGGGCCCAGACCACCTGACGCGCGCCTACGTTGGGGGATGCGTCGAGAAGTTCGGCGTACAGGCTGGCGTGGAAAATCACCGGATGACCGCGGCGGCCCTGATGGGTGGGCACTACGATCAATTTCCGGTCGGAATCGAATTCAGCAATGAGCCGCGACACCAGTTGCGACGAAATCAGTGGATGATCGACGGGGCAGAGCAGCAGCCCCGCGGTTTCGTCGGCAGGCAGGCTGCGAATTGCGGATTGAATGGAGGAAAGCTGGCCCTGTTGCCAATCCTGATTCACCACGACCGTTTCCTGATCCAACTTTAGTTCGGCCTGAATACTTTCGGCGTTCGCGCCGAGTACGACGCGAACGATGCCCACGCGCGGATGGTTCGTGGCCTGGAGCAGATGTTCGACGAAGGTCAGGCCTTCGAACGGCACCAGCGCTTTGGGCCGGCCCATGCGCCGCGACTCTCCGGCGGCAAGAATGGCGGCGGCGAGTTTTTTCACGCGCTAGTCTCGCTGGAGGAAAGCGATTTCGGAAAGTTTTATGGATTTATTGTTTTGGTTCGAGGAATTGCGGCGGACGGCGATCAGTTCGGCGGTGATGCTGATGGCGATTTCTTCGGGAGTGAGCGCGCCGATGTCCAGGCCGACTGGAGCGTTCACGCGATCGAGCTGGGCGAAGGTCAGGCCTTCTTTCTCCAGCGCTTTGTACACGGCGATCACTTTGCGCTGGCTGCCCATCATGCCGATGTAGCGCGGCACGAAACCGCGCGCCTCGGTGCGGATGGCCCAATCGAGCACGCGCATGTCGCCGGCATGGCCGCGGGTGACAATCAGCAAATACGTTGAGGAGTTGGGCTGGATCTTTTCGAAGGCGTCGGCGTAGGAGGTGTACAGCTCAGTCGCCATCGGGAAGCGTTCGGCGTTGGCAAAGGCTTCGCGGTCGTCGATGACGCCGATTTTAAATCCGGCATGGCTGGCGACGTTGGCGACCGCGGTGGAAACATGTCCGGCCCCGAAAATGTAGAGCATCGGAGTGGGCAGGACCGGCTCAACGAAAATTTCCAGGGTCCCGCCGCAGATCAGGCCCGCATCGAATTCGGCTTCGTGATTTAAGTTGAAAACCATCTTGCGCGGCTGCTCGCTGAGGATGACTTCTTTCGCGGCGGCCCAGACATCGGCTTCGACGCACCCGCCACCGACGGTGCCGACGGTCGAACCGTCATCGCGAACCAGCATGCGCGAACTTTCGTAACTGGGAATCGAGCCGTTGGCGTTGACAATGGTCGCCAGCGCGCCGCGCTCGCCCGCCCGCTTCATTCGCACTACTTCTTCCAATATGTCGATCATGAGGACGACCGCATGGAGACACGGATCAACGTCGATTTCGTTTGGTGCCAGCGCGCGATGCGCATCAGCAAGCTCCGCTTCTACGCTAGCACAAAGGGAAAGTAATTTCATGCGACTCGCGTGTACACCGGGCTGCCAGAAATGCGGGTCTGACAGATTAAGAGTGCGGTACGGCGTGCCGGCAAAGATTGATTCCGAGGGTCAGTGCTATTGATGTATAACCTTGGCGGATGGCGGCGGGGAGGTGACTTATGTCGGTCGAAGAAAATGTGGCGCTGATGCGGCGATGGTTTCAGGAAGTGTGGAATGAGGGGCGGGTGCAGACGATTTACGATTTGCTGGCGGAGGATATTCACGGCTGGGGGCAGGATTTGCCGGGCGTCGAGATTCGCAAGCCGGCGGATTTCGTGAAGCTCTACGAACGTATTCATGGCGCATTCCCGAACCAGAAATTGACAGTCGAAGACGCGTTTGGCTCGGGCGACAGGGTGGTGGTGCGCTGGTCTTCGGTGATGACCCACACCGGCGATCACCTAGGCGTTCCGGCCAGCCATAAGACCGTGCATATCACCGGCATCACGATTGCGCGCATCGAGAACGGGAAGATCGTCGAGGGTTGGGATAATTGGGATCAGTTGGCGATGATGCAGCAGATTGCGCAGGAAGCTGCGGCCCACGCCTGAGGATCGTGGCCGACTGGGCAAACTGGGCGGCCAGCGAATATGGTTGAAGCAACTTGATGAGCAACGAAACCAAGTCATCTCTCTAATCGTCTTTCGCTCCGGTTTTAGCAGGCATCTCTGGGTTTATTGCGGGCCGTGCAATTAGCTCAGCCACACTCGATTTCCAAATCACCGGCCCACCCCGCAGGATTGAAGCATTTGCTTGGCGGGACTTCTGTCATGTTCGCCGTCTTCCAGAAAAGGCACCCTGCCTTTTCAAACGTTGCGTTGTTTGCCGCGACATGGATTGTCGGGCTCCTGCGCTAGTATCCAAAGCCAAGCAGTTGCACCCGGAACCCTTAGCGGAACGCCGTCGATCTTTTGAATTTCGTTTAGTTCTTGGAAGATCCGGCGGCGCGCGCGCGAGCCACAGGAGCAAGCGACGCTGCCACGGGTTCCTGGAAGAAACGCGGTTTGGCGGCGGAGCCGGCGGTGGGCAGCAGCTCGGTCAGCACGTGATCGACGCGGTCGGTGGCTTGGTCGAGGGTGCGCAGGCGCTCGCCGAGGTCGTCGGAAGACACGCCGACCACCAGCGGGGTCATGGCGTTGCGGATGTGATGATTCATTTCGGCGATGATGATTGCGCGTTCCCTGGCGCGCTCCATGACTTCGCGTTCGTGGCGGGCGCGCAGAAAGATCAGGACGATAGCTGCGCCTAAAATGGCGATTACGATGTTGTTCGCGATGGTTGCGGCTGCGGGAATATTCAGGAGATAAAGGACCGCGTCGGCGGCGTAACTGACCGCGAACAAAACCAAAGCGGTAACTCCGGCGGCGGTTGCCGTCTTTGTATCGAGCCAGGCCGGCATTCGATCCGTGACGGACATTCGGGGTCTCCGGGCGGGCAAGGGAAGAGTAGACGAGTGAGCCGCCCTTGCGCCAGCAAAATTATAGGTGACAACGAATCTTAACGAGGCCGACGCGGCGGAGATGTTCGAAAGGGAACATAGTTGAGCGTGCAGGCGAGACTTTCTGAGACATTTCCAGGCGCGATTGAGCGAACTTCGGAATCTGATGTAACTTTGGCGGGCGGAGTTGGCCCAGTCCAGGCGTTTTGAGTTGGGGGAGACGGCGAGCGATGAAGGCGATTGTTTATGCGGAACACGGCGGGCCGGAAGTTTTGCGATACACCGATGTTCCCGAGCCGGTGATTGGTGTTGGCGAAGTTCTGGTGCGGGTGCGGGCCTGCGCGCTGAATCATTTGGATCTGTGGCTGCGGCGGGGAATTCCGTCGCTGAAGATTCCGCTGCCGCATATTCCGGGTAGCGACATTGCGGGCGAAGTCGCGCGGGTGGGCGACGGCGTGACGAATGTGAAGGTTGGCGACCGGGTGATGCTGCAGCCCGGGATTTCCTGCGGAGCTTGCGAGAAGTGCCTGACGGGCGACGATAATCTGTGCAAGTCATACCGGATTTTCGGCGAAATGGTGGACGGTGGGTGCGCGGAATATGTGAAGGCGCCGGCGGTGAATTGCGTGCCGATTCCCGAAGGCGTGAGTTTCGAAGCGGCGGCGGCGTTTCCGCTGGTGTCGTTAACGGCGTGGCACATGCTGATTGCGCGGGCGAAATTGCAGCCGGCCGAAACGGTTTTGGTGCTGGCGGCGGGAAGTGGCGTGGGCTCGGCGGCGATTCAGATAGCGAAGGCTTCGGGCGCGTGGGTGATTGCCACGGCGGGGTCGGACGCGAAACTGGCGCGGGCGCGGGAACTGGGCGCGGATGAAGTGATCAATCATTCGACGGAGAAAATTGCGACGGAAGTGAAGCGGCTGACCGGGCGGCGCGGCGTGGATGTGGTGTTCGAACATGTCGGTGAAGCGACCTGGAACGAGAGTATTCGCAGCCTGGTGCCTGGCGGGCGGCTGGTCACTTGCGGCGCGACGACCGGATATAACGGCGCGATCGATATACGGTATTTGTTTACGCGGCAAATTTCGCTGCTGGGGTCGTTCATGGGTTCGAAGGCGGATTTGCTGGCGGCGGTGGAATTTCTGAAGCGCGGTTTGCTAAAGCCGGTGATCGATGTGGCGCTGCCGCTGGAGACATGCGCGGAGGCGCATCGCCGGCTGGAGCAGAGCGAGCAATTTGGGAAAATTGTATTGAAGGTTGCCTGATTCGGAGATGCAGGAGACTCAGCGATGAATGAACAGCCGGAAGTGAAGAAGCCGAACGCATTGCGGAATCTGTGGATGGGATTTGGCGGCGTGGTGCTGATCGTGCTGGCGTTTGTGGGCTATACCATGTGGTCGCGCAAGACGCAGGACGCGGATTTGGCGTACAAGCAGCAGGCGGCGAAGACGGCGCAGCAGCGGGAATCGGATGCGGCGGCCGTGGAAGAACTGGGCGGTAGCGATTTCAAGATCATCGCGTTTTACGCTTCGCCGGGATTGGTTCACCGAGGAGACACCGTGGATATGTGCTACGGCGTTTCGAACGCGAAGAATGTGACGCTGGACCCGCCGGAAGGAAACGTGTGGCCCTCCGCAAATCGCTGCCTGCAAGTTAAGCCCAAGAAAACCACGACTTATACGCTGACCATCGACGATGGGAAGGGCAAGACCGCGAATCAGCAACTGACGATCACGGTGAAGTGAAGTTAGTCTTCGTGCTTTCGACTACTGAAAAAGATCCTCCAAACTCGTTCGATCGAATCCTCGACCTTTCGAGTTCCGAAAATTAATCCGAGTAGATAGTAAGAAATCGCCGCCACGGTTCCGATGAGCCAAAAACGCCGCTGCCGACAAAATCGCGGACCGGGATGCCTGATGTGGCGTACCATTCTCGCGGAACAATTCCAATCTGGGCGGACCATCGTGAAGAAAACCAACAACGGGAAGAGTGAAGAGAAAACCAACCGACGGAAATTTTTGCAGGCTGGCGCGCTGGCCGGGGCGGCTGCGGCGTTTGCGCCGGGGTCTGGGGCGATGATGCGGACGTCGCGAATCGAGGTGCGCGAGAACGCGCGCGAGGGCGCCTTGGTTGGCGGAAGCGGCGCCGGCGCAGATTCCGGCGGCGGCCCGAATCCCTTCGCGCCGGGTGGGCGCGATGAAGTGAAGGCTTTTGAATTTGACGAAGTGACGATTGCCGAGCTGCAGGACGGCATGAAGTCCGGGAAACACACGGCGCGGTCGATCGCGGAGAAATATCTGGCGCGCATTGACGCCATCGATGCGCACGGGCCGGAAATCCGCAGTGTGATCGAAACGAATCCGGATGCGCTGGCGATTGCGGAGGCGCTCGACAAGGAGCGCAAGGCCAAGGGTCCGCGCGGGCCGCTGCATGGAATACCAGTGTTGATTAAGGACAACATTGACACGGCGGACCGGATGATGACGACGGCGGGGTCGCTGGCGCTGGTCGGCGCGAAACCGCCGAAGGATTCTTTCGTTGTGCAAAAGTTGCGCGAAGCGGGCGCGGTGATTCTGGGCAAAACCAATCCCAGCGAGTGGGCCAATATTCGGTCGAGCCACGCGACCAGCGGCTGGAGCGGACGTGGCGGATTGACCAAGAATCCTTTTGCGCTCGATCGCAATCCCTGCGGATCGAGTTCCGGCACCGGAGCGGGGATTGCGGCGAACCTCGCGGCGTTGGGTGTGGGGACCGAGACGGACGGGTCGATTGTGTGTCCTTCGTCGTCGAATGGTTTGGTGGGAATTAAGCCCACAGTGGGACTGATTAGCCGCAGCGGAATCATTCCCATCTCGCACACGCAGGATAGCGCCGGACCGATGTGCCGCACGGTGCGCGACGCGGCAATTTTGCTGGGAGCGATGACCGGCGTGGACCCGGACGATGCGGCGATGGCGGCGAGCGTGGAGAAATCCTACGCCGACTATGCCTACTACTTGCAGCCAAACAAGCCCGGCGCGCGGATCGGGGTGGTGCGGAAATATTTTGGGTTTAGCGAGGCGGTGGATGCGCTGATGGAACGCGCCATCGACGTGCTGAAAAAGAATGGCGCGGTGATTGTGGATCCGGCGGACATCGCCACCACCGCGAAAACCGGCGACAACGAAACCAAAGTGTTGTTGTATGAGTTGAAGGCCGACCTAAATGCCTACCTGGCCCGGCTCGGCCCCGGCGCTCCGGTGCATACGCTGAAAGAAGTGATCGAATTCAACGAGAAGAACGCGTTGAAGGAAATGCCGTATTTCGGGCAGGACATGTTTATCAAGGCGGAGGCCAAGGGCGACTTGAAGACGCAGGATTATCTCGACGCGCTCAACAATAATTTGCGGCTGGCGCGGCAAGAGGGGATTGACGCGACGATGGATAAGTTTCAGCTGGATGCGTTGATTGGCCCGACGGGCGGGCCGGCCTGGGTCACTGACTTGGTGAACGGCGACAATGCCGCGGGCCAAACTTCCAGCGCGGCTGCCGTGGCGTGCTATCCCAGCGTGAGCGTCCCGATGGGATACGTTTTCGGCTTGCCGGTGGGAATTTCGTTTTTCGGGCGGGCGTGGAGCGAGCCGACTTTGATTGCGCTCGCTTACAACTTCGAGCAAGCGACCAAAGTGCGCAAGGCTCCGAAGTTTCGGTCCACCGCGAATTTGAGCGCCTAGGACGCTTCCGCTACACAGCGAAACCTTTCGACCCAAGCAGGGTTGAATACGGTGAAGATTCATTTGTCGGTGCGGACGATTAGTTCTACTATGCGGGTGGCTTAATAAGAAGCGGGCCATAGACTTACCCGATAATTTGCACCCGCCGATGCAGTTGTAGCGTCAAATGGAGAGGAGGCCTTCTTCGCTGAAGGCCCCGGAGAAAAAAATGAAGACCAATATTTTTTTGCGCGGATCGAGATGGATGGCCACGGGGACGGTGCGAAAAGCCTTGGCTTTCGTGCTGGCCGCCGGACTGACGTTCGCAGGGTCGGCGCAAAACGCGAACGCGTTTCAAGACCAAGCCTCGCAGGATCCGCAGGGCGTGCCGCCGGGCCAGACCGGCCAATCGTCCGGCCAGCAGAGCACCGCGCCCGCCTATACCACGCAGACCCCGGCGCAGTTGCAGCAACTGGTGGCGCCGATCGCGCTGTATCCGGATTCGCTGGTCGCGCAGGTTTTAGCGGCTTCGACCTTTCCCGCGCAGATCGTGGAGGCGGACCGCTGGCTACAGAATAATTCCACATTGAAGGGCGACGCGCTGGCGCAGGCCGTGGACCAGATGAGCTGGGATCCCAGCGTGAAAGCGCTCACCGCATTTCCGACCGTGCTGGGCAACATGGACAAGAATTTGTCGTGGACTTCTTCCCTGGGCGACGCCTATTACAACCAGCAGCAGGACGTGATGGACGCCGTTCAATTCATGCGCCAGAAAGCGCAGAGCGCGGGCAACCTGAAATCGACCGACCAGCAGACGGTGCAGAGCCAGGGATCGGATATCGTCATTCAACCCGCGAACCCGCAGGTAGTTTACGTTCCGGCTTACAATCCGTGGCTGGTTTACGGCTATCCCGTTTCCCCTTGGCCGTATTGGTACAATTATCCCGGAATCTGGTGGGGCGGTCCGAGCCTCTATTGGGGCGGGATTGGCTTCGGAATCGGTTTCTATGGCGGCTACGGCTGGGGCTGGAATCACTGGGGCACGAACTGGGGCGGGCGCACGGTCGTCTACAACCACAGCACCTACTACTCGCACAGCAACACGTTTTACAACCGCAACAATTATTACCGCAACGGCGGCTACCGCGGCGTCACCAACAACGTGAACCGCGGGGTTAACGGCGACAATCACACCAACACGCTGGGCCACAACGGCGCGGGCGAACAACATGGCGGGAACGTCTACAACCATCCAGGGGCCAGCCCTCGCCCGTTTAACGGGAACGATCAAGCGGCTCGAGGATACGGCGCGGCGCATAGCGAGAGCAATGTGCGGTCCGGCGCGTTCAGCGGCTACAACCATGGCGGCGACAGCCGGAGTTTTTCGTCACGCGGCAGCCAGAGCTTTGGCGGTGGCGGCGGATCGCGCGGCGGCGGTTTCGGCGGCGGTGGTGGATCGCACGGTGGTGGCGGCCGCGGACGGTAATCGCATTGTTAACTTCTAACCATTCGTAGGCCCGACGAGAACGAGTCGAACGGAGAAAAAATTCATGCGCGCATCGGAAAAGAAATTGGAATTATTCAGCGGAAAAAAACTCCTGAGGCTGGCCGGCTCCGCGTTGGCGGTTACGGTAGCGTTTTCAACCGCGGCGTTGGCGCAGGGGCCGGGTCAGAAGACCTACGCCTCACCCGAAGAGGCCAGCAACGCGCTCTTCGCCGCGGCGCAGAAGAACGATCAGACGGCGATGCTCGAAGTTCTGGGTAAAGACGGCAAGAGCATTGTCGAGTCGGGCGACCCCAAAGAAGACGATGCGATGCGCGCCAACTTCGTGGAGAAATTCCAGGCGATGCACCGGCTGGTGGAAGAGCCGGACGCGACCACTACGCTGTACATTGGCGCGGAAAACTGGCCGACGCCCATTCCGCTGGTGAACCGCGCGGGCAAGTGGTATTTCGACACTGATGCCGCCAAGAAGGAGATTCTGTTCCGGCGCATCGGCAAGAACGAACTGTCAGCGATTCGCGTTTGCGAAGAACTAGTCGCCGCGCAGAAGGAACTTTTTAGCAAAAATAACGAATACGCAGCGAAATTTGTAAGCGACGATGGCAAGCAGAACGGCTTGTACTGGCCCGCGAACAAAACTGCGAACCAGAGCCCGATCGGCCCGCTGGTGGCCAATGCCGGCAGCCTGGGCGGGCTGACCATGGATTCCGGCGCGGATCCTTTCCGCGGATATTATTTCCGGCTGCTCGACCGTCAGGGGAAACAAGCATCGGGCGGAGCGATGAGCTACGTCGCCGACGGAAAAATGACCAAAGGTTTCGCCTTTGTGGCTTACCCGGCGGTGTACCGCGATTCCGGCGTGATGACCTTCATCGTCGCGCAGGATGGCACGGTCTACGAACGGGATTTTGGTAAACAGACCGTGCAGAAAGCCAAAGCGCTGAAAGCCTACGACCCGGACCAGAACTGGAAGCGCTCCGAAGAGCTGCCGCAACAGTCGGCGGCCAACGAAAAACCCCAGTAAAACGTAACGCGGCTAATCTGTCGCGTTGCAAAGCCGATTACACTTAGGCAGAATGAACACAGTAGGTTGAAGTCTGCAGCTTTGACCTGAGCAAGAACGGAGCGACATAGGCCATGGCCGTCGAACTGGGCAAGGGCGTCACGCTGGAAGCGCCGGGACAGGACGCAAATTTTCTGAAGGACGAGGGAATTCTGTTTGCGTCGCTGGACAAGGTGGTGAACTGGGCGCGGCGGAGTTCGATCTGGCCCATGTCGTTTGGACTGGCGTGTTGCGCAATTGAAATGATGTCGATGGCGTCGTCGCGATACGACATTGCGCGTTTTGGCGCGGAAGTTTTTCGCGGGTCGCCGCGGCAGTCGGATTTGATGATTATCGCCGGGCGGGTGTCGGTAAAGATGGCCCCAGTGATCAAGCAGCTGTACGAGCAGATGCCGGAGCCGAAGTGGGCGATTTCGATGGGGGCTTGCGCTACTTCGGGCGGGGTGTTCAATAATTATGCGGTGGTGCAGGGCGTGAACCAGGTGATCCCGATTGATGTGTATGTACCGGGATGCCCGCCGCGGCCGGAAGCGCTGCTGTACGCCATTTTTCAACTGCAGAAGAAAATCGATAATGACCGCGGGAGTTTTATGCGGTCGATGAACTTCAGTAAAAGCTAGCCTGCGTTTTTGCGCTGCCTGCCTACTTGCACTAGATCCCGGACATCACAGATTTAACACAGAGGACACAGAGAAAAAGGCGAGGAAAGCGCGAGACATCTCGATATCTCCGTGCACTCGTCGTTTTTCTCGATCGCACCGCTCTAACGTTCGCCTCGTCGGTGACATCGAAGAGAGATCCTTCGTCGCTGCGCTCCTCTGGATGACGGCCAAAGGCGGAGCTGCGCTCGGGCGAGGCTTCTAGCCCAATCTGCAACGGTGATCGGCGTGAAGCTCCCTCGGAGCGCCCGCTGCGGGGGTGGCCTTACGCGATGACTTCGGCGGTGCCGTTATCGGAATCGAGAACGCTGCCGGGAGTGTCGTGCTCGCGGCGGGAATACCCCATGCCGATAGCGGTGTTTTCTTTTGGCGAAAAGGCGGAACTGGTGACCAGGCCGAGTTCTTTGCCGTCGACGCTGAGGCGAGTGCCGGGCGGCGGCGGTTCTGAGGTCGAAAATTTTAGCCGGACGCGGCGGCGGTTGACCTGGCCGCGGGAACGAACGCGCTCGACGATTTCCTGCCCGGTGTAACAGCCTTTGGTGAAACTGATGTGCGTGGTTTCCACGGCGGCTTCGTGCGGGATCACGGTGTCGTTGAAATCGGCGGGATAGAAGGGAATTCCGGCTTCGAGGCGCAACGATTCGAGAGTTTGCATGCCGATAGGCAGGCCGCCGCGCTGGCGGACCAGCTCCAGTAAATTTTCCCAGATTTGTTTTAGGGATCTTTGCGGCGCGACCACTTCCATGCCCACGTAACCGTAATGCGAGCGCCGGATGATTTCGCAGGGCATGCTGTCGATGTGCACGCTGCGAATGGCGAGATCCGGCATTTCGTCGAGGTTGAAGCCGTAGGCTTTCTCGATGGTGCGCGCGGCCTGGGGGCCTTCGATGGCGAGAGTGCCGAGCTTGTCAGTCGCGTCGTCGAGCGTGACGTCGTCCATGATGATGTATTTGTCGACAGTTTCGACGGTACGCTGGCGCAGCGAGGCGTGAGACAGCGTGAGCAGGCGATCTTTCAGCGCGTAGATTTCAAGTTCGGCGAGGATGCGTCCCTGCGGATTCAGCAGCAGCGCCAGCGAGCCACTGCCTTCTTTCAGATTTTTGATGTCGTTGGAGACGATCGCGTTCAGGTAGCGCAGGCGATCCGGCCCCGCGAGATTGATAATGGCGTGCCAGTTGGTATCGAAGATCGCGAGCGATTCGCGGGCGGCGCGATATTCGTCTTCGAAGGTCGAGAAAGTCTCAGGCAGCACGCAGCCGTGATAGGTGGCGAGCTTGGCGCCGGCGGCTTGATGCAGCTCGATCAGTGGCGTTTCCATGAATTCACACATCCATCTTAACAGATGGGCAGATTGGGTCGCTGGCATCACCATTCCGATATTGAATATACTGGTTCGGCGCTCAGCCGTGCGAGGGTTCGGCGTTGGCGGATTCTGAGGAGACCGGTTGATGATCGTGCAGCATCTTCTGGCGTTTTACCTGATCGCGCTCGCGCCGATCTGGGATCACTTCGAAATACGGAAATTAAAGACGGGTGCGGATCCGCGGCGCAAAACTAAGTTTTATTGGCTGGTGATCGTGGCCACCTGGACGGCCTGTGCGGTGGCGTGTGCGGCCGTGGGATGGCGGAGCATATTCTGGATTCATCTCGAGCCTCGCGAGATATCGTGGCTGCCGTCGGGAACCGGAGCGAATTCGTTTATGGTCGGGTTGCTGGTGGCGTTCGCGGCAGGCGCGCTGGCGCCCGCCATTCTGATGGCGCGAAGTCCGCGTTACGCGAAGGGAATTGAGAAAGCGCTGAAGCCGATGCAGTTCATTCTGCCGGTGACCGGCCCGGAAAGGTCGTGGTGGGTGGCGATTTGCGCCACGGCCGGAATCGGAGAGGAAATTCTCTACCGCGGTTTCCTAATTCAATATTTACGGCACGAACCGCTACACTTGAAACTGATTGCTGCCATATTGCTGGCCTGCGCGATATTTGGAGTCGCGCACATGTACCAGGGACCGAAGGGGATCGCGGGCACGGCGTTTCTGGGGCTAGTGTTCAGCGCGATCTTTGTGGTTTCCGGAAGCTTGCTGATACCCATGATCCTGCACTTTCGGATTGACCTGCGAATCCTGCTACTGTTGCCGGCCGAAAACAAAATGAATCTGGAATCCGCCTGAGTGAGGGCCACTCTTCTTCGCACGCGGGCGGGGATCACCTGAATATGAATGAAAAACTAATTCACGAAATCATTCCGGTGGGGATGTTGCAGTGCAACTGCTCGATTCTGGGTGATCCGGTCACGCGCGAAGCCATCGTGGTCGATCCTGGGGACGACGTGGAGCGCGTGTTGCAAATTCTAACGGCCAATAAATTGAAAGTGCGGGCGATTGTCAGCACGCACACGCATATCGATCACGTGGGCGGTTTGGCCGGGCTGCGCCGAGCCACTGGTGCTCCGGTGCTGATTCATGAAGCGGACCTGGAACTGTACCGGCACCTGGATGTGCAGGCGCAGTTTTTGGGCACGCCGACGCCGGAAAGCACCAAGATCGAAGATTTCGTGAAGGAAGGTGACACGCTGCGCTGGGGCGATTATTCGGCGAGGGTAATTCATACGCCGGGGCACACGCCTGGAAGCATCAGCCTGTACATTGAGAGGGGTGGGGAGACGGGCGGGGAGAGTGGCGGCGGAAAGGGCGCCGGCGCGGCGCGGTCATTTCTGGAGCGCCAAACGCCGGGACCGGCGACAGCCTCGGCGCAGGCTAGTTTGCAGGCGGACCTGGAAGCGCATGCACATTCACACGCGCACCAGGTTACACGCGGCGTCGATGGCGGGCCTGCGCGGCTGATTGCCGGCGATACGTTGTTTCAGGGCAGCATCGGACGCACCGATTTGTGGGGTGGCTCGATGAAGGATATTTTGCGATCGATTCGCGAGAAGTTGATGGCGCTGCCGGATAAGACGCTGGTAATCCCGGGTCACGGCGAGACGACTACCATTGGTGAAGAGCGCGAATACAATCCGTACTTGAGGTAGACCGCAGGGCGAAGTGGGGATGAACGTCGGAGGTGGGGTGGCGGCATATCGCACCTCCGGTGCTCGGAGGTTCTTTGGTTTTGTTGTTCCGGCGTTTACGGGCCGCACTAACTTATGCCGCGCCTCCGGCGCTGGTTTTTTGTGCGTGTGACGGGATTGTTCGTTGCGGAGGGTCTGAAAGGCCGTCGGAGACGAAGGGCGTTTCGGCAAGCTCGCGTGCGAACGTGGTACGCCGGCTGGCTAGCCCGCCGCCGAAATCACCGCTTAGAATTTCATTTCCTTAATCTGCGTCGCAATCGACCACAGATTGCCTGCCGGATCCTCGACCGTGGCGGTGCGGTCGCCGTACGGTGCATTTTCCAGCGGACGTACCGTTGTGGCTCCGGCACGCAGCGCGCGGTCGTAAGTCGCGTCGGTATCAGGCACGTACATGTGTAGCAGGTAAGGAGCCGACTGGTAGGCGCCGTGCGCTTCGCTGCCCGCGATGATCGAAGTTCCGATGCGGAGTCGCGCGTGCGCGATCTCGCCATCGGGCTTCCGGTGTATTCCTACTTCCTGGGCGCCGAAGGCCTGCTTCATGAAGTCGATATATTTATCGGCGCCGCGCACCGTGAACATCGGAACGATCGACGGAGTGTCCGGCGTGATGTGCTCCCCGGGCCCACGGGAACTGATGCACCACACGGTGCCACCGGGATCTTTTACCACGGCGTCGCGGTCGCCCCACGGTTTATCTGAAGGAGCAAGCATCGAGGTGGCGCCAGCTTTGACTGCGCGCGCGTAGGTCGCGTCGACATCCTCCACGTAAAAAAGATTCACCGAGGTTCGCGGCGGAAATTCAGCCGAAGCGTCGGCGAGTTCCAGCATCGAGTCACCGACTTGCAAATGCGCATGCATAATTTGATCGTTGCCGCCGGGACGCGGGACGCGGAAAATTTCCTGGGCGTCGAAGGCGTTCTTCAGGAACTCGATCAGGTTCGCCGCACCGGTCGCAAGTAAGTACGGCGTCAGCGTGCGGAATCCTTTGCGGATGTAAGGGACCGGCAGTTTCCACTTTTCATCCTCGGCAGTGGGTGCAGCGGGGGAGGGGGCGACCAGCTTGTCGAAACGTTCCTGCATTTCTTCGGCGGTGATTTCTTCTTTGCGAGTGGCGATCAACCAGGTGTAGCCGAAGGGATCGGCCACTTGCCCGGAGCGCTCGCCGTAGAACTGATCCTGGACCGGACGAACGATGCGGCCGCCGGCGGCGACAAAGCGTTCAGCTACCGCGTCCACGTCCGGCACGGAGAGATGAATCCTGACCGGCGAGCCTCCCAGCGTTTCGGCGCTGATGGCGCCGTAATCGGGCGATTCATCGGAGAGCATGATGCTGGCGCTGCCAATACGAATCTCAGCGTAGCCGATGCGATCGCCGGGCATGTTCAAGCGCGACACTTCGATGGCGCCGAAAGCATTTTTGTAAAATTCGATCGCGCGCGCGGCGCCTTTGAAGACCAAGAATGCGGTTGCGGTCTGTCTTGCTTCGGGTGCTGCCACAGCTTGGCTAGCCATTGGTTTCCTCCCTTCCAGTTGGGCCTTGAGTTGAGCTTTAAAATCTTCACGGGGCAGGGCGCGCAGTTGGCCGGCAATGGCCGCGACGCCCGCGAGCTGCTTGCCGCTATTCGGCGGCACGGCGGCCGGAGACGCCAGCAGCGCCGCAACGATGCGATCGAATTGTTCGCTCTGGCTCGTTTTAGGCATGTGTCCCACTCGTTTTGCCGCGCGCGGTGGTGGCTACTTCTTCGCGCAGGCGTTGAACTCCACGGAACTGCAATTGCTTGATGGCTCCTTCGGTCTTGCCCAGCGCGGCGGCGATTTCGCGGACGCTTTTATCTTCGGCAAAGCGCATTTCGATCACCCGGCGTTGATCCTCGGGCAAAGTTCGGACCAGCGCGAAAAGGCGCGCGGTGTGCTGCACGTCTTCCGGGCTGGGGTCCTTGCTGATCGGCTCGGCCACCGCTTCGATATCGCCGGATTCGCGGTGGAGTTTGCGCCAGCGGTCGGTAATCGCATTGGAAGCGATGCGCATCAGCCACGAACCGAAAGGTGCGCCGCGCCATTCGAAGTGTTTCAGGTTGGCCAGGGCGTGATGAAACACCTCGGAGGTGACGTCCTGGGCCGCGTCGCGGTCGTTCAGCCGGCGCGCGATGTAGGCGTAGACCCGGTCGAAGTGCAACTCGTAAAGGTCGCCGAAGCGCGCGGGGTCCTGCTGCGCCGCTTCGATCAGCCGCCTTTCGGTGGGTGCACTGACTGCGTTCAACTCGATCTCCGGCCCATTTGGTGAATCGCGCGACCTTGTTTCGTCGTCTACATACTATAAAACTGGCGGGGAGGGGAAAGGTTACGGGCAGGTTGAAAGATTTTTTGGGGTACGGTTTTAGGGTTTTCTTTCGGTTATTTCGGGCGTACGTTTTGAACGTACCTCATAGGGGAGAACGACGACATGAACTCGAATTTGGTAACGAGACCAAGGACGCGCCGGGAGCTGCTGCAGCTGGGTTCGGGAATCGTAGGAACTACTTTGCTTTCAGGATTGCTGCCTTTTGGGCTCGGTGGTTCGGTGACCAGCCAGCAAAGCCAGTCAGGCCAGCAGGCGCAAAGTGGCGGCGCGCAAATCCAGGGAGCCCCAATCAGCCAGGATCGCGTGGCGCAGATGCGCGCGCAAGCCGCGGCCATCCCAGTGCAAACCCAGAAGCTGCGCGACAACATTTATATGCTGTCCGGTCCCGGCGGAAACATGGTGGTGCTGACCGGCGCGGATGGAAAGGTGCTGGTGGATTCGAGCTTCGCCGGCGCGGTGCCCAAAATTAATGCGGCGTTGGCGGCCATCGATAACAAACCGCTGAATCTGCTGATCAATACCCACTGGCATTTCGACCACACCGACGGGAACGACGCGTTTCACAGCGGCGGCGCGGCGATCATGGCCCACGAAAATTGCCGGAAGCGGCTTTCGACTCCGCAGGAAATTGCGGCATTTCAAATGCATTTCGATGCGGCGCCGGTGGGGGCCTGGCCGCGCACCACGTTCAACGACAAATTCACGCTGTATTACAACCGAGAGCAGATCGACCTGGCGTATATCCAGCCGGCGCATACCGATGGCGACATTTACGTCCGCTATCAGAAAGGTAACGTGCTGCATTGCGGCGACGTGCTGTTCAACGGCATCTATCCGTTTATCGATCCCAGTTCCGGTGGAAACATCAACGGAATGATCGAGGGCTCCGCGCAATGCCTGACGCAGGCCGACGCGGAAACGAAGATCGTACCGGGGCACGGCCCCCTGGGTGACAAAGCCGCGCTGAGCAGCTATCACGACATGCTGGTCACGGTGCGCGACCGAGTGCAAAAACAAAAGAACGCGGGAAAGAGTTTGCCGGAGGTGGTGGCCGCCAAACCCACCGCCGATCTGGACGGGCAATGGGGCAAAGGAAACGTGACCGGCGATTTCTTCACGACGCTGGTTTATTCGACGCTGTAACGGCTAAGTGTGGCCGGGCGACGCGGCGCCTTTGGCATCGCGTTCGGCGCGCATAGTTTCCATCACGCTTTGGATCAGTTCTTTGGCTTTGCCGATTTCTGCCTGGACGATGCGAATGTCCATGACCGGAATGTTCGGGTCGCGATTGGTGTGGCAATAAACGCCATGCTGGCCGACCAGCACCAGCGCGTTGGTCAGCAGATCGAGCGTCACCGCCAACGCGCCGCGCTGCGGACCCATCATGGTCTGAAAATGTTCGAGTTCTTCTTTATGCTCGCTGAAGGCAGACATCGTCAGAAATCTCCGTGGTTCGCTACTTAACGAAGATAATTGGTTGTTGCAGATCTCGCAACTGGCGGCCTAATTCGCGGGTCTTCGCCTGCGACGACGCATCCGATTTACTGGCGTGGCAACGCGCCAGTGCGGGGTAGTGGCAGGGTAGTCCTAGAACCATGTATTGCGTTCCTAGGAACAGTAATCCTCGACTCTCCTTTACTCTGCGCGGGGCCGGTTGGATAATCTGGCGCGTTGCGGATTGTACGCAAAGCTGCAGATTGGGCTGCGCGCCACGCTACGGGGACTGCACGAATTTCGCACGAGGCAATTTTAGGGAGCCGGCGACTGCTGCTTCGTCGCGGCCAAAAAGGGTTTTAATCGGCACAATTTCGAAATCGAAAATCGATCCGGAGCCGTCCTGGGGAGAACTGCGGCGCTGAGATACGCGGGGTGAAGGCAAAATGAGAAGGTCAGATTTGGTACGAAATGCGGCGAAAGGGAAGGCGGTGCGAACTTCGCAGATTGTATTCGGCGAACGCCAGCACTTGCTGCGAGTTTTGGATTCGGTGGAGCGCAGCGCGCTGCCGGCGCCGCGGCTGGAACAGGAACGGCGGGTCATCGAACAATTGATTCATGCACGGACCCAGGAATTGAATCGTATTAATCCGGGCTGGGACGAGAAGGTTGGCGTGGTGCTGAGCGCCGAAGTGAGACCCGACACGCTCGATTCACTTTCGAAGCAGGCGCCCAAGGAAGATTTTTACTTACTGCGGTTGATCAGCGAGCATCCGAAAGTCACCGCGAAGACTTTGGCACGCTTGTCGCACCATCCGTATTCAGCGATTCGCGAAAACATCGCGCGGCATCCGAACAGCGACGCTTCGACGCTTTCGCGGCTGAGCAAGGACCGCACGCAACCGTTGTGGTATTTGGTGGCGTTCAATCCGAATGCTCCGGCACCGCTGCGCAAAAAATTGCAGGAACGCATGCGGCGGCTGGGCGAGAAGTCGGCCACGCAGTAGGCGGTTGTCGCGGGACAATTCGAGGATTTTGAGAGGGCGCTTTCGAGCGCCCTCTTTTTTTTGCCCGTACACTTTGGCCCACAGCGCTCCAGCCGCGGAGGCGCTACGCCTCGGCTTGGTTGTGGAGTAGAATCGCCACATGGCGGTTGAGGCACGGTCGGCACAGGCTTCGGCACAGTTCAATATTGCGGATGAGTTTCTCTCGCGGCCGGCCGCGGCGCATCCCGATCGCCTCGCGATTCTGGGCACGGGCCGCAAATACACCTACGCGCAGCTCGACCAATTCACCACGCGCATGGCGCAGTCGCTACGCTTTGCCGGCTGCCAGCCGGGCGACCGCGTACTGATCGTGTTGCCCGACTCGGCCGAGTTCGTCGCGGCATTTTTGGGCGCGGCAAAGATCGGCGCGATTGCGGTTCCGGTGAATCCGCACGCACGGGCCAGCGACTATCGCCATTACTTGGCGAATTGCGGCGCGCGAGTGGCCATGGTCCACTCGTCCACCGTGGGCGAGTTCGCGGCCGAAGCGCCCACCAAGGCGCTCGATTTGCTGGTCATCGTCGATCCCAAATCCGATACGCCCCGGCCGGAACGCATCGCCCGCAAAATCGTCGCGCTGGACGATTGGCTGCACGCGAAGACATGCAGCGTGCAGACCCATCTGACCAAAGCCGACGACGTCGCGTTTTTTCTGTACACCTCGGGAAGCGGAGGCGCGGCCAAAGCGGCCGTGCATCGCCACGGCGACATGCTGACTACCTCGCGAAATTTTGCCGAGAGCGTCCTGCAGTTGCGCGCCGACGATCGGCTCTACTCCGTTTCGAAACTTTATTTCGCGTACGGACTCGGTAATGGCATGTACTTCCCGCTGTTTTTCGGAGCCAGCACGATTCTGAATCCCGAGCGCCCGAACGCGATGGAAATCGCCGATACCATCAACCGCTTCAAGCCCACCGTGTTTTTTGCGGTGCCGACTTTTTACGCCCGGCTGCTGCAGGAAGCCGAACGCGGCATGCGCATTGATTTTTCGTCGGTGCGGCTGGCGGTTTCCGCCGGCGAAGCGTTACCGCCCGAGGTGTTCGAGCGCTTTCGCGCGCGTTTCGGAATCGAAATTCTGGACGGTATCGGCTCGACCGAAATGCTGCACGTGTTTCTCTCGTCGCGGCCGGGAAAAGTCCGCGCCGGAAGTTGCGGCGATCAGGTTCCAGGGTACGAAGTGAAAATTCTGGACGACGCCGACGTGCCGGTGCCCGACGGCGAAGTGGGGAATTTGTGGGTGAAAGGCGCGAGCGCCTTCACCGAGTACTGGCAGAACGCGGAGCTGACCGCGAAAACCAAACACGACGGCTGGGTGGTCACCGGAGATAAATTCACGCGCGACGCCGATGGCTATTTTCATTATTGCGGGCGCTCGGACGACATGATGAAGGTCGCCGGGATGTGGGTCTCGCCCGGCGAAGTGGAAAACGCTTTGATGGGGCATCCGGCGGTGTCGGAGTGCGCGGTCGTCGGCCAGACCGATTCGGTAGGGCTGGTGAAGCCGGTCGCGTATATCGTCCTGCGGCCTAGCGTGATTCGTCCCGGCGGCGGGCTCGACAGCGAAATTCACGGCTGGCTCCGCACGCGCATGCCGCAATTCAAATGTCCGCACGATTTTCGATTTGTGACGGAGCTGCCAAAAACCTCGACGGGGAAGATTCAAAGATATTTGCTCCGATCGCAGTAAACGGTCATCGCGAATGGAAGCGACTTCTTCGATCAAATCTGAAGTGCCCCGTTGGTTTGCAATTTTGGGAGTAACGGCGGGGCTGTTGCCGTGGTTGGGCATTGTGGCGCGGGTGCTGACGGCAGACCAAAGATATCTTGTCGTTACCGGATTTGGCCTTTGGTTGGCGGGGGCCATCATTTTATTTTTCCTCTATCGATTCGCGAAGGGCCAGACGCGGTGGAGTTTTACGGGGTCCTTTTTTGCTTTCACCTTCACGTTTGTGTCGCTGTATTCGGTGTGCGTTTTGGTTGTGGGTCACTTCTTGGGGAAGTCGTAGAGCTTTCACACCGCGATCGATCAAATCAAAATGATTGCGCCACCGTCTTGGGACGTGGTGCGGGTGTAATGGCAATCGACGAGAGGTCCTTCGTCGCGAAAGGCGCTCCTCTGGATGATGGCCAAGGGCGGTTTGGGAGCTGGACTTGGCGGGCGAAGAAGAGGGGCGAGCTGGGTGTGCGGGAAGGAAGGATTGGAAGCCCGGGGGCCGTAAAGACAAAATGGCTCTTTACTGCTAGAATCCATCGTGTAGATTGGACTGCAGGAGAGAGCCATTGCTTCCTCTGCATTTACAGGCTGAAAGTCATATCCCGCTCTATGTTCAGTTGCGCGATCAGCTGCGCGCGCTGGTCCATTGCGGGGAACTGCGCACCGGCGACCGCATCCCGGCCAGCCGCGAACTCGCTACCCACCTGGGCGTCCACCGCACCACCGTGGCCAACGCTTACGCCGAACTCGAATCCGAAGGTTTGATCCAGGGGCACGTGGGGCGCGGAACGTTTATTGCCGGCGCGCCCGCCAGACAATTCACTCCGCCGCCGCGCACCAATGGTAATGGTCACGGAGCCACGCGCTGGGAATCGCTTTTCGCCGACGATCGCGCCGAGGAATCGCTGAGCCGGCTGATGCCAGAAATTCCCGCCGATTCGATTGGCTTCGTCACCGCGCGTCCGTCGGAGGAATTTTTTCCGGTCGAAGAATTCCGGCGCTGCGCCAATGCCGTGCTGCGCAACGAGGGCCGCAAAGTTTTGCAGCTGGGCTCGTCGGACGGCTATGAGCCGCTGAAGCGCGTGCTGATGGATTTTTTTCGCGAGGAAGGGCTCGCGGTGCGCAACGAGCAACTGCTGATTACCGACGGCTGCCAGCAGGCCATCGATCTAGTGTGCAAGGCGTTTCTGCGTCCGGGCGACGGGGTGGTGCTGGAAAACCCGACGTATCCGGGGGCTGTAGCGATTTTTGCGGGCACGCGCGTGCGCATGCTGGCGGTTGGCGTCGAGACCAACGCGCAGCGGACCGGGCATGTGGGCCTGGACCTCGACGCCTTGGAATCGGTGCTGATGCAGAACCGAGTAAAATTTATTTTCGCCACGCCGGATTTTCATAATCCTACCGGGACCGCTATGCCCCTGGCCGAACGCCGACGCCTGCTGGAAATTGCGGCGCGCTATCAGGTGCCGGTGATCGAGGATTATATTTACGGGCGGTTGCGCCTGCGCGGCGCGGCGTTGCCGTCGCTGAAGTCGCTGGACCGCAATGGTAACGTGGTTCAGATCGACAGCTTCTCGAAGATTGCGTTCCCCGGTTTGCGCGTGGGCTGGTGCATTGGCCCGGAAAGCGCTATTGAACGTCTGCGGCTGGTAAAACAATCGACCGATCTGCACACGGACCAGCTGTCGCAGGCCACCCTGGCTGAATTTGTGCGCCGCGGGTATCTGGCCCGGCACATGGCCAAGATGAAAAAAGTATATTTGCGCCGGCTCGATGCGATGGAAAATGCGCTGCAGAAGTTCATGCCCGAAGGGGTCACCTGGACGCGTCCGGAAGGCGGCTTATCGGTGTGGGTCACCTTGCCCGCGGGCTTCGACGCCGGAGAATTATTGATTCACGTGCGCGAACGCGGAGTGCTGTACATTCCGGGACGACATTTTTATTTCCAGAACCCGCACCCGAACACGCTGCGGCTGGGCTTTGGTTCGGTGGACGAGAAGCGCATCGCCAAAGGCGTGGAAACGCTGAGCGAATTGCTGAAGGTCGAATTTCGGAAGCGCCAGCGTGGCGCGCGGGGCGAACTGCATACCCATACCCGCGTGGCGTTGGTCTAGCGATCTTTGACGCGGCATGAGCGGCGCGCATACGGGAACGAGATGGATGGCGCATCTGAAGTTGCGCGGGCACGAGACTTGGGTCTATGTTTTTCCGGCCGCGCATTTAGTGGCGTGTGGCTTCAGCTATGCCGGAGCCGTGGTGCCCGCGTTGCGGGGCTGGGCGATCTCGTTCACGTTCATTTTTTGGTCGGACTGGCCGGTATCGGCGGTGCCGTACGTGTTGGGATGGACGCGCCCGGGAATTGCGGAGGCTTGGATCATCCTGGCCGGTACGGTGTGGTGGTTCCTGATCGCCGGCGGAATCGAATGGTTCATCCAGCGTTCCAGGGCACCGCTGACGTTGGGACGCTTTTGAGGGAAGGGACGAAATGCTGATCGAGCCGAACCCGACGAATGTATGTTTTGGCTGTGGCGGCGGAAACGCGCGCGGCATGCAGCTGACCTTCGAGCAGGATGACGCCGCGCGGAAAATCATCGGCCGCTTTCGGCTGGGCGCGGAGTATCAGGGCGCGTTTGGAATTATTCACGGCGGCGTGATTGCGGTGGTGCTGGACGAAGTGATGGGCAAGGTCTGCAGGTTTCGCGGGGTGCGCGCGGTGACCGCCGAGATGAACATCGAGTATCTGAAGCCGGTGTGGGTCGACGCCGATTTAGTGGTGAAAGGCTACGAAAAAGAAATGACCGGGCGGAATTTGCATCTGGTGGGCGAAATCCAGGACGCGTCGGGGAAAGTTTTGGCGCGCAGCCGCGGGCGGTTTGTGATTCTGGGCGCGGCGCAGAAAAAGCAGGATGGAGCAGCGGAACAAGTTTCCAGTACGTAAAATTTAGAAAGCGAAGCAAACGGGAGAGCGCGATGGACGTGATGAGCAATAATTTGTGGCGGGTGAAAGTCGGCCTGGCCGAAATGTTGAAAGGCGGCGTGATCATGGACGTGACCAACGCCGAGCAGGCCAAAATCGCCGAGGACGCCGGCGCCTGCGCGGTGATGGCGCTGGAGCGCGTGCCGTCGGACATCCGCAAGGAAGGCGGCGTGGCGCGGATGGCCGCTCCGCGGATCATTCGCGAAATCATGGACACCGTGTCGATCCCGGTGATGGCCAAGGTGCGCATCGGACATTTTGCCGAAGCGCAGGTCTTGCAGGCGCTCGAAGTCGATTACATCGACGAGAGCGAAGTGCTGACGCCTGCCGACGACGAACATCATGTGTGGAAGCATGGTTACAAAGTGCCGTTCGTTTGCGGCGCGCGGAATCTGGGCGAAGCGTTGCGGCGCATCGCCGAAGGCGCGGCCATGATACGCACCAAGGGCGAAGCCGGCTCCGGCAATATCGTCGAGGCGGTGCGGCACATTCGCACCATCGTTGGCCAAATGAAGCGGCTGACTTTGTTGGGCGAGGAAGAATTGGTGCACGAAGCGAAAGAGCTGGGCGCGCCGTTTGAATTGGTGGCCTGGATCGCGAAGAATGGAAAATTACCGGTGCCGAATTTCTCGGCCGGCGGCATTGCCACTCCGGCAGATGCGGCGCTGGTGATGCAACTCGGCGCGGAGGCGGTTTTCGTCGGCTCCGGAATTTTCAAATCGAGCGATCCGTCGGTGCGGGCGCGCGCGATCGTGAAGGCGACGACGCATTACAAGGACCCGAAAGCAGTGCTCGAAGCGTCGGAAGAATTGGGCGAGGCGATGAAGGGCCTCGATATTCGCCAAATGGAAGAGAAGGATTTGCTGCAGACCCGCGGCTGGTAGTTGCCGCATCTCGGCACGAGCAAGGCTCACGCCAAGCGGTTGATACGGCCGCTTGGCGTGAATTTTTTTAATCGCCATGACAATCGGAATTCTAGCAATACAGGGTGATTACGAAGCGCACGCCAAGATGCTCGATCGCATTGGCGTTGCGCACCGTTATGTCCGGACCTCCGACGATTTGAATAGCCTCGATGGAATCATCTTGCCTGGCGGCGAAAGCACAACACACCTGAAGGTGATGACGGAAGAAGGACTGTTCGAGCCGCTGAGGAAATTTGGCGCCGCTGGCGGGCCGGTGTACGGCACCTGTGCCGGCGCGATTTTGCTGGCTCGCGAAGTGCACGGGCCGCCGCAAGCGTCGTTGGGACTGCTGGACGCGTCGGTGCTGCGGAACGGCTACGGACGACAGCTCGCGAGCGACGTGCATGTGGTGCAAACCAAGCTGCGTGAACAGCGCATCGAAATGGTTTTTATTCGCGCGCCGATTTTTGAAACCGTTGGGCCCAAGGTTGAAGTTCTAGCGGAATTCGGCGGCCACCCCATTTTGGTGCGGCAGGGAAATATTCTCGCTTCGACGTTTCATCCGGAATTGACTGAGGACCCCACGATTCACGAATACTTTGCGCGAATGGCGAAGGACAACGGCATACGTTGAGCGCTGCGGCCACGCGTCATGCACTTCGCCGCCATCAGTGGTTTCTGTCCTGCTGAGCTCTAAACCCGCACCCTTCAGAAGGCGAAGAGTGCGGCACCCGGAAAAACGAATTGGCGCTGCGGATGCTCTTGCGCTTCGACAAAAACTGATTCACTTCATCATCCTGCCTGACAAGACCCCGCGAATTGTGACATTCTCTAAGCGTCATGGGCGAACCGATACGCGTGCTTTTCGTCTGCGTGGGGAATTGCGTGCGCAGCCAGATGGCTGAGGCGATTGCGCGGCATTCGCACGGCGACATTATTGCTCCGGAGAGCGCCGGAGTGACGCCGCTGGGTTTCATCGACAAAACCGCGAAGGCGGTGTTGCACGAAAAGGGAATTTCGGTGCACGGGCAATTCTCGAAGGGATTGCAAAGCGAAGAATTGAGGACGCCGCACCTGATCGTGAATATGTCGGGCATTCCGGGCGGGTCGCTTTTCGCTGGGAAGAAATTCGAGGATTGGGATGTACAGGATCCATTTGGCGAGGACATCGAGCTGCATCGGCGCATTCGCGACAGCATCGAAGCGCGGGTGACCCTGCTGGCCGCGCAACTACGCACCAGCCTGCGCGACGACAGCATGGAACCGGGACGGGGCAGCCAGCGTTAGGTCCACGGCAACAGATAATCGCAGCCGCATTCGGTCATCAGCCAAGGAATCATGCGTCGAGAACAAACCAGCGTCTCCCAGGAAGATTATCTGAAAGCGATCTGGGAGCTTGTGCAGGAAGAGCACACGCCGATCAGCGCGCGACTGGCGGAAGATTTGGACGTCACGCCTCCGGCGGTGACGGCGGCATTGAAGCGCATGACTCGCGGCGGATATTTGCACGTGAGGCGCGATGGACGCATCGAGTTGTCGGCCAAGGGCGAAGAGATCGCGCAGCATCTGGTGCTGCGTCACCGGCTGGCCGAGAAACTGCTTACGGACGTCATTGGCCTGCCCTGGTCGCGAGCGCACGAAGAAGCGGAAAAACTGGAGCACGGCATTTCACAGGAAGTGGCGGACCTGCTGTTGAAGCGGTTTGGCCGGGAGAGCCGCTGCCCGCACGGCGTGCCGCTGGTCGGGGGCATGGCCAAACTGCGCAAGAAATTCGGCGCGCTGAAATTGTCCGAAGCGGAAACGGGCGGTGAGTACGAAGTCTTGCGCGTGTACGAGAAGGACCCAAAATTCCTCGAATTTCTGGTGGGTCTGCAGCTTCAGCCCGGTGTGCGGGTGAAGGTGCACCGCCGCGAATACGACGAAACCATGGAACTATCCGTCTCCGGTCAGCGCGCCAAACACATTCATTTAGGCAAGCCCGCGACCCAGCGGGTCTGGGTGGGTAAATCCGCGGGTTGATTCAGGAAGACCTGAGCCACGGAGGGAGTCTGAGCGTTCCGATGACGGGAAGCCCGGTACCGGGAAAGGAACAGGAATGGCCATGGTGGTTTTCGCTATTCGTCATTTTCTTCCCTATTCCGATTGGATTGGGCCCTGGGTGGGTAGCAGTCATCTTCGCAGTGGTATTCGCCATATTCGTGTGGGTGATAATCCAGGACTTCAAGAATAATTCCTCGGCATAATCCAAACGACAAGACTGCCGGCCTCGGCGGGCTATTGCCTTTCGCCATCTGGCAGGAATATGATGGGCGGGTCTGGCCAGTTATCGCGAATTCAGGCTCGGATCACATGATGGCAGGCGCTGTGCATTTTCCCCGGGTTGGCGCGTCACGCAAGGCTGAATCCCCCGCAGCCGGCGACTCGGCGAATATTATTTCCCGTTTCATCCGGGTTTCAGGCGCGACTCGCGCTTTTTCGCCTACAAAAAGTTTCCGCATCGATTTCTCGTAAATCGTTTACAGACTGAAGGAGGATTACGAAATGGCAACGGCAACCTCGGTCGTCCAAATGGATCCGAAGGTCAGCGGGTACGTGGGCAAGACCCACAAAATGCTGATCAACGGCAAGTGGGTGGATGCGGCCAGCGGCAAAACCTTTCCGACGTATAACCCGGCCACTGGCGAAGTGCTTTCAAACATCGCGGAAGGCGATAAGGAAGACATTAATCGCGCGGTGAAAGCGGCGCGCGCGGCGTTTGAAACCGGCGCGTGGTCCAAGATTTCGCACTCGGATCGTTCGCGGATGATCTGGAAGCTGGCGGATTTGCTCGAACAGCACCTCGAGGAATTCGCGCAGCTCGAATCGCTCGATAACGGCAAGGCGTTGAAGGTCGCACGCGCTGCGGACGTTCCGCTGGCCATCGACCATTTCCGCTACTACGCGGGTTGGGCGACCAAGATCGAAGGGAACACCATTCCGTTTTCGGGCGCGCCGCAGGGCAAGTTTTTTGCCTATACCAGCCGCGAGCCGATCGGCGTCGTGGGCCAAATTATTCCGTGGAATTTTCCGTTGCTGATGGCGGCGTGGAAGCTGGCGCCGGCGCTGGCGGCGGGTTGCACCATCGTGCTGAAGCCAGCCGAGCAGACGCCGCTGACGGCGCTGCGGCTGGGGGAATTGGTCCAGGAAGCGGGCTTCCCGGATGGCGTGGTGAATATTATCCCGGGATACGGCGAAACGGCCGGCGCGGCTTTGGCGGCGCATGACGACGTGGACAAAGTGGCGTTCACCGGCTCGACCGAAGTGGGCAAGCTGATCGTTCATGCGGCAGCCGGTAATCTGAAGAAAGTGTCGCTGGAACTCGGCGGCAAATCGCCCAACATCGTGTTCGATGACGCGGACGTGGAAGCGACCATTCCCGGCGCGGCCAGCGCGATTTTCTTCAATCAAGGGCAGACCTGTTGCGCCGGCTCGCGGTTGTTCATCCAAAAAGATATTTTCGACAAAGTGGTCGAAGGGATCTCGGAGAAAGCCTCGAAGATTCGCGTGCGCCAGGGATTCGATCCGGATTGTGATATGGGCCCGCTGGTTTCCGAAGAACAGCTGAATCGCGTGGTCGGCTACATGGATTCGGGCAAGAAAGAAGGCGCCCGCGCGACGGTCGGCGGTTCCCGCGAAGGCACCAAGGGCTACTTCGTCAAGCCCACGGTGTTGGTCGATACCACTGACAAAATGAAGGTCGTGCGGGAAGAAATTTTCGGACCGGTAGTTACGGCCAGCCCGTTCAACAGCATCGACGAAATCGCCGCGAAGGCCAATGACACGGTGTACGGTCTGGCGGCGGGCATTTGGACCAAGGACATCAAGAAGGCGCACGCGCTGGCCGCGAAAATCAAGGCCGGCACAGTGTGGATCAATTGCTACAACGTGTTCGATGCGACCATGCCGTTCGGCGGATACAAGCAGTCGGGCTGGGGCCGCGAAATGGGACACGAAGTGTTGAAGAACTACACCGAAGTGAAATCGGTTTGCGCCGCGCTGTAGATATTTTCAAGCGGCGTTGCGCTTAAAATGCGGGGCGGATTCCTGGTCCGTCCCGCATTTTTTTGTAGGAACACTTGGGAGGGTTCATCGTGATTCAAGTAGCCCTGAACGGAGCGCGAGCCCGCGACGAAAATCCGGCAATTCCTTTTACGATTGCGGAAATGGCGGAATCGACGCGCGCGGCGGTGGCGGCCGGTGCAGCGTGCGTTCATTTTCATGTGCGGGGCAGTGACGGACGGGAAAGCGTGGATGCCGGCGACGTGGCGGCGGCGCTGCGGGCGATGCGCCAGGCAGTGCCGGGCACGCCGATTGGCGTGAGCACCGCGGAATGGATTGAACCGGATTCGGCCACGCGACATGCCAAGGTTTCGGCGTGGGAAGTGTTACCGGATTTTGCATCGGTGAATTTCAATGAGCCGGGCGCGGTTGAGCTGGCGCAATTGCTGATTTCGCGCGGTGTGGGAATCGAGGCGGGGCTGGGCAGCGTGCTCGCGGTGGAAAACTTCGTTGGTAGCAAGATCGGTCCGCAATGTTTGCGCGCGCTGCTGGAACCGGAAGAGCAGGATATGGCCGCCGCGGTGGCGGTCGTGGGATTTCTCGAGGCGTTCCTGAATCGCGGCAGCGTGAACATTCCGCGTCTGCTGCATGGCTACAACGATACGGCATGGAACTTCATCGGCATTGCCGCGATGAAAGGGCACGACACGCGAATCGGATTTGAAGATACAGTCGTCATGCCGGATGGGAAATCGGCGGCCGGGAACGGAGAGATAATCGCCGAAGCGGTGCAACTGACCAAGTCCGTTTCAAAAACGCGTGCGGCGAACTAATGGCGAAGCAGGATTTTTAGGGGGGCGGAGCTTTAGCTCCGACAAGAAGTGACACATTGCAAAAGGCTTTAGCCCCTGAGGAATTTTTACTCCGTTTGCGATTTTGCCTTTTGCTCGCGCAGTTGCTGCTTCCAGCCTAGAATGCGCGCTTTGCTTCCGGCTTCCTCGGCTTCGGGGATCATATTTTTGCGCTGGTACGCGCGGGAAATGGTGGTCCAGGCCAAAATGTCCTCAGGGTCGAGGGCCAAGATCCGGCGCGCGGCTTCGATGGTGCGGTCGAAATCCTGCTGGGCGTGATAGGCTTGCGCGAGGCCATGGAGCGCGTCGCCAAACTTTGGATCGATCGCCAGGGCCCGGTTATATTCCGCGATGGCTTCCGTGAATTTTCCCGCGCCAAAAAAATCAATCCCGTCGTAGTAATGGTCTTCTGCGGATTTTGGTGTCGCGTCGGTCACGCTTTCATTTTAGCATCGGTCGTGGCGGCATCGGGCGGGGAAGCGCGATGCTGAACGCCCTGCGCTATTACTGGATCATCGCCAAAGGCTATCGTCTGCATCCCTGGGATTCGCCGTACATTCAATGGCGGCTGGAAACTTTCTTCGGCAAGGAAGCCGCGGAGCTGGACCGCACGGAATTTATGTCGCTAATGTGGCGCGAGCGAGTGCGGATGCGGCGGTTTCTCGATTGGGTCGGGGAACGGCGGCGGGCGCAGAACTCGTAGTCGCGCGAAGGTGCGCGGAGCATCTATGGCCGCGCGGCCATTCTGGAAAGAATTTTGCCGTCGGGCGAAAGAATCGTAAGTATCAAATGGTCGGTCAGCGGCACGTTTGTGCTGTCGTGGATCTGGACCACCAGCACCTTGCGATTTTCACTTTGATCGAGAGTCAGCGGAATACTTTCCACCGAAAAACTGCCCACCGGCCGCAGGTACATCGCCTTCTTCCATTGCACTTTGAAATGCAGGGTCTTCAAAAAATCAGGAATGGGCGCGGGAGTATAGATGTCGGCGTCACAGATGCTGATGCGCACATCGATCTGAATCCGCAGGCTCGGCGGGTAGGTAGTCACCAACTGTGAATATTTGCGGAAGGTGCGGCCTTCGTCGGTTTCGGTGCGCTGCAAGCCGCGGAAAAATTCGTTCGATTCAAGTTCCGGATAAAAAGTGGCGCAAACGTCGCCTTTGCGGACTTCGCCGGTGGACATCTGAACGCGTTCAGTATACTCCACCACGCGCGGCGGTGCTTCTTGCAGCGCGCGCGACGAACGCAGCGGAAACAGAATCGCAACGGTCAGAGCGAAGGCGCTGGCGGCTAGAAAAGTTCGTTTCATGCGGAGTATTGGGCTCACGAGTCTAACATAGGACGTTCGCGCGGATTTCGGCCGCGGAGCAGGGAATCGCCAGCTGGTGTTCAATGTAACTAAAGAGAGGCTGCAAACGTAATATCATAGTGAGTGTGACCACAGGGAATTCCGCTGGATTTGCGATTCGTACCGATCATGTCTCCCGGCAATACCAAATGGGCGAGGCGCTGGTGCGCGCGGTCGACGACGTTTCGATCACCGTCCGCGAACGCGAATTTGTCGCGTTGCTGGGCAGTTCCGGCTCCGGTAAATCCACTTTGCTGAACTTGCTGGCGGGGCTCGACCGGCCCACTTCCGGCGCGATCTACGCCCACGACAAGGATCTCGCCGATATGGATTCGCGGCAGCTGGCGCATCACCGCAGCCACACCGTGGGCATGGTTTTTCAGGCATTTAACCTTTTGCCGCGCATGACCCTCGAAGAAAATGTGGAACTGCCGCTGCGTCTGGCGGAGGTGGATCGCGCCGAGCGTCCCGCGCGGGTGCGCGAGGCGGTGGAACGGGTAAAACTGACCGCGCGGCTCACGCACCGCCCCAGCGAATTATCCGGCGGGGAACAGCAGCGCGCGTCGCTGGCGCGCGCGCTGGTGAACCGGCCGACGATTCTGCTGGCTGATGAGCCCACCGGCAATCTCGACAGCGTGACCGGCGACACGATTATGCGGCTACTACAGGAAATCAATCAGTTACTGCAGATGACGATCGTCATGGTGACGCACGACCGACCGCGGGCCGAGAAATTTGCCCAGCGCATCATCTTGATGGGCGACGGAAAACTGATCAGCGACGGCGTTGGAATGACGGCATGAAGCTGCGCGACTTGACCGAATTGGCTGGGCGGAATCTGCGCGAAGCGCTGTTGCGCAATTCGCTGACGACTCTGGGCATCGCTGTGGGCGTGGCGTCGCTGGTGGCGATGACCTCGCTGGGGGTGGGCTTGCAGGAAATGGCCAGTTCGCGGCTGGCGAAAAGCGGATTGTTCGACGCGGTGTTTGTTGTTTCGCAAGCCAATCAGCGCCGCTTCGGCGGTCCGCGCCGCGACGACAGCACGCCGAAGGGGCCTTCGCGCCGCCTCGATGAAACCGCGCGTCAGGATTTGGCCAAATTGCCGAACGTCACCGAAGTGTATCCGGAGATGCGCTTCCAGACCGAAATTCAGTACGACGGCAAGCCGTACGGGACCACCGCAGCGGGGATCGTGCAATCGGCGCAGGCGGACGGCGCTTTCGACAATATGAAGGGCACTTTTTTTTCGAGTGGCAGTGCCCGTGAAGCGATTTTGCAGGTGGAGCTGGCCAAGGATTTGTCGAAGGATCCCGATTCGCTGATCGGCAAGGACGTGATTTTGCGCTACGCCGAAAAGCAGCCCATTCCGAGCCAGCCTGCTGCGCGCCTGAACGGCAAGGGCGCCGCGTCCGATGCGAGTGAAGACAACGAATTCGGCCCCAGCGGCGGTGATGGACTGAGCGCCGGATTTTCCATCGTGCCGCGGGAAATGACGCTGCACATTATCGGCATCGTGGAAACCGAGCCGGCCGCTGGTTTTGGCGGCCTGGGTCGCGGGCGCCTGCTGATTCCGATGGAAACCGCACAGAAGCTGCGTGCGTCGCAACCGGGCGACATGCGTGAATTGTTGCGCGGCTTGAACGGCAAGCCGGTGTACGAAACGTTGACCGTGCGAGTGAAGAGCCCGACCAATGTGAAATCCGTCGAAGACTCGATCAAGTCCATGGGCTTCGGAACATTTTCGATTATCGACGCGACCAAGAATATTCAGCTGTTTTTTCAGGTCTTCGATTCGCTGCTGTTTATTTTCGGCAGCCTGGCGTTGACCGTGGCCTGCCTCGGCATCATCAACACTTTAGCCATGGCTATTCTGGAGCGGCGGCGTGAGATCGGCGTGTTGAAAGCGCTGGGCGCGCAGGACAGCGACGTGCGGAAATTGTTTTTTGCCGAGGCTGGCGTAATGGGGATTGTCGGCGGAATTTTCGGAGTGTTCTTCGGCTGGCTGATTGGCAGGGCACTGACTTTCGGAACCAATGTGTATTTGACGCGCCAGCAGCTGCCGACCATCGATTTATCGCGCGTGCCGTGGTGGATGGTACTGGCGGCGATCGCCATCTCTTTCGTGGTGAGTCTCGCTGCCGGAATTTATCCGGCGTCGCGGGCGGCGCAACTGAACCCCGTCGAAGCGCTGCGTTATGAATAAAAGCTTCGGCCTCCTGCTCTTTCTGCTTTCAGCCGTAACCTGCACGGTGGGCGCGCCGTCTCTGCGCGCCGCACAGCCCGGGCGCGGCGAATGCCGAACCGTTCCGAGCAAAATACTTGGCCATCCCGTGGCGTACTGCGTGATCCTGCCGCGCGGGTACGACGAAGACAAAACCAAGCAGTATCCGGTTCTATATTTTCTGCATGGCTTGGGCGGGAACGAACAGATCCTGGTGAACACCGGTGTAACCAACGAAGTGGAAGATCTTCGCGCGGAGGATAAAATCGGCGAATTCCTGTTGGTCGCGCCCAACGCCGGCCGCTCGTTTTACATCAATTCGCGCAACGGAAAAGTGCGCTACGAGGCTTTCTTCATCAAGGAATTTATTCCGTTCATCGAAAGCCATTACCGGATTCACGCTGTCCGCCAGGAGCGGGGAATTACCGGCGTTTCGATGGGTGGTTATGGGGCGCTGCGCTTCGGGCTGAAATACCCGGAGCTGTTCGGTTCGGTAAGCGCGCACAGCGCGGCGTTGATCGATCAGTTGCCGAAGTTCAAAGCGACCGAGGAGCAATCCGACGAGATTGCCATGGTCGTAGGTGGTTCCTTCGGCGACCCGTTCGACCCGGCCTACTGGGAAAAAGAAAGTCCCTTCACCATCGTGCGCAATGGTCCCAAGCCTGCGAACCTGCCGATTTATTTCGACTGCGGCACCGACGATGAATTCGGCTTCTATCGCGGAGCCAAACATTTCGACGAACTACTTACCTCTCGCGGGATCGCACACGAATTTCATCTGTATCCTGGCGGCCACGACCTCGACTATTTTGCTGAGCACCTGCCGGCTTCGCTCGAATTTCACTCGCGCGTTTTCGAAGGCAAAACGCCAGCCCACTAGACACGTTTCTTCTCCGGAACCGAAGCGCGTTGTCCCAAAAGCGGCCACTCCGCTGGCCGCAAAACGAGCTCACCTTCGCAAACCTCAATAAAACCGGGGTCAAACGCGAAGAACCTTCGGCCCCTCTCCTGCTTTCACTATAACGTACAACGATATAGTATTCCCGCGGCCGTTACAGTAGAATCGGGATAGAGGCGCAAACGACTATGGCCAAGACGAACGACGTTCAATCGCACCTGCCCCTGACTCCCGCGATGTTTCAGATCCTCCTCGCGCTGGCCGACGGCGAGAAGCACGGCTACGCCATCCTGAAGGAAGTCGCCCTGCGCACCGACGACAAAGTGCGCCTGAGCGCCGGGACGCTCTACGGGAATCTGGCGCGGCTGGAGAGTTCCGGCCTGATTGTCGAGTCGCAGAAGCGGCCGGAAACCCGTTTCGACGATGAGCGCCGCCGCTATTACCGGCTCACCGAATTCGGCCGCGAAGTCGCGGTCGCGGAAGCGAACCGCATGGACGAAGCGTTGGGCCAGGCCCGCGCCAAGAAACTGTTTCGCAAGCCGCGCTTAGCGTAGAAGATTCGCGCACGGAGAGGAGACGCAATGCCGGAATCCAAAAAGTCGCTTTCCCAAAGAGCTTTCCGTGGGCTGCTGAAAATATTGCCCTTCGATTTTCGCGCCAACTTCGGCGGCGAAATGGAGCGGGTCTTCGACGAGCAGAAGCGCGACGTGGAAAAGCGCGGCGGCATAGTGGATTTCGCGAGATTGTGGTGGGAAGCGCTCACCGGCATTTTCCGCACCGCGCCGCGCGAGCATTGGGAAATCCTGAAACACGATTGCGCCTACGCCACCCGCATGCTGCAAAAGAGTCCGTGGTTCAGCATCACCGCGATTCTGACGCTGGCGTTAGGCATCGGCGCCAACACTGCCATCTTCAGCGTGGTCAATTCCGTTTTGCTGCGTCCCTTGCCCTATCCGCAATCGCAGCAATTGATCTTCATCCGCGAACAAGCCCTGAAAGTCGGAGCCGATCACGTGCCGTTTTCGGTCCCGGAAATCATGGACTACCGCGAGCGTAATCACACGCTCGCTGATCTGGCGGAATATCACGGCATGGCCTTCACGCTGTTCGGCCACGGCGACCCGGACCGCATCCGCTCCGGCGTGGTCTCCGCGAATTATTTCGATATGTTCGGAATTCGGCCGATGCTGGGGCGCACTTTCATCACCGCCGACGATCAGCCGGGCGCGCCGCCGGTGCTGGTGCTGAGCTACGACTACTGGAAAAATTCGCTGGGCAGTGATCCGCAGATCGTCGGCAAAACCTTCGAGATGAATGACAAGGTGCACACCGTGGTTGGCGTGTTGCCGCCGGTGCCGCAATACCCCGACAAAGTCGACATGTACATGCCGACTTCGGCGTGCCCGTTCCGCTCGTCGAAAATGCACATCGAAGACCGCGACATGCGCATGATGGAAGTTTTCGGGCGATTGAAACCCGGGGTCACCATGGAGCAATCCCGCGCGGATATGGCCGCGATCGCCGGGCACTTGCAGGCCGAATATCCGAAATCGTATCCGGAGAATCTGGGATTTACCGCCGACGCCTCGCCGCTGCAACTCGAACTGACCCACAGTGCGCGGCCGACGCTTTTAATCCTGCTGGCCGCCGCCGTGTTCGTGCTGCTGATCGCCTGCGCCAACGTGGCCAACCTGACGCTTTCGCGCATGGCGCGCCGCGAGCGCGAACTCTCCGTGCGCACCGCGTTGGGCGCGGGTCGCAGCCGATTGTTGCGCCAGTTGCTCACCGAAAGCGCGATCCTGGCGTTTGGCGGTGGCGCGCTGGGCCTGGTCTTCGCCTACGAAAGCCTGCACCTGCTGACCCAATTCGCCAGTCGCCTGACTCCACGCGCGCACGAAATTCGCATCGACGCCGGCGTGCTGCTTTTTGCGCTGGCGGCAGCTATCGGCACCAGTTTGATTTTCGGCACGATTTCCGCGCTATTCGCGCGCGCGAATTTGTCGACAGGATTGAAAGAAGGCAGCTCCGGCGCCGGCTCCGGACTGCGACGCAATCGCATGCGCAGCGCGCTGATCGTTTCGCAGATCGCGTTTTCCTTCATGCTGCTGATCGGCGCGGGCCTGCTGATTCGCAGCCTGATGAAAATGCAGGAAGTGAATCCCGGTTTCGTGCCGCAGCGCGTGCTGGCCATGAAAATCAATTTCAACTGGGCGAAGTATAAAGGCGACGATCCTTTCGCCGACGTCGCCAAGAAAGTTTTGGACGCAGTACAGGCCGAACCCGGCGTGCTGTCCGCCGCGATTTCCTCCGGCTATCCACTGGAAGCGGAAATGATTACCGGCGGCCCCAATTCGAATACGTTCCAGGTGCAAGGCCGGCCGATGCAATCCGGCGAAGCTCCACCCATCGCCAGCGTCGCCTCCGCGTCGCCGGATTATTTCAAGACGCTGGGAATTCCGCTGCTGGCCGGGCGCACTTTCGCCGATACCGACGACGCCAAAGCGCAGCAGGTTTTGATCGTGAGCGAGCACCTCAAGAAATCACTCTGGCCCAACTCGGATGCCGTCGGGCAGCGGGTTACCTTCGACCAGGGCGAGCATTGGTCGACGATCGTCGGCGTGGTGGGCGACGTGCGAGAATTCGGCCTCGACCATGCGCCCGAAAACGAGATGTACGCGCCGATCGCGCAGACTTCGAATGTCGGCACGATCCTGCTGCGCACCTCGATGGACCCGGCGGGCGCCATGCGCCGCATGCGTGAAGTCATTCACGGGGTGGATTCGCAGACGGCCATTACCCAGGAAATGACCATCGGGCAGGCCCGGCTGAAATCGCTCGAATCGCCGCGGCTGACGGCGACGCTGCTGGGACTGTTCGCTGGGTTGGCGCTGCTGATTGCAGCGGCGGGAATTGGCGGGATCATGGCACTCGCGGTGAGCCAGCGCGTGCATGAAATCGGCATTCGCATGGCGCTGGGGGCGAAGCGCGAAAATATTCTGGGCATGATTCTGGGGCAAGGCACGACGCTGGCAATGCTCGGAATCGCTATCGGCGCTCTCGGGGCACTCGCGCTGACCGCCATGATCAAATCGTTGCTGTTCCAGGTGACGCCCACCGACCCGATGACGTTCCTGGTTGTGGCGGTGGTGTTGGCGGCCACCGCGCTGGTGGCGAGTTATGTGCCGGCCCGGCGTGCGGCGCGGATCGATCCGGTGGAGGCTCTTCGCGGCGAATAATTTCGGAGGAAACGGCTAATTTGTAGTCTGCGTCCAAAAATTAATTATTCCGCAGCGAGTAGTCTTTCGAGCAGGTCCACGAGGTCACCAGCGTCGCCATTTGCCGGCTTGAAATAATTCTCCCAAGCCACATCCGGAAATCCCAGGCGAGTCGCCTGCGCCGGCAACTGCTCGCGCAGTTGCGCGGGCGTCAAGTTATTCGATAAGCCGCAGAGCGCTTCGAACACCACGCGACTATCCGCATCGAGCCAAGCGTAATTTCCCAGAATTGTTTTCGCCTCGGAAAGAGGCAACGAGGCTGGAGTCGCGGCGCACATCTTGCGCAGAACCCTTCGTTCGAGCTCCAAGCGAGTTAGCAGGTCAGCGCTGGCGTTCACAATGGAGATATTCTAAAACTTACAGGGAGGGACAGCGAAGGAGAATCCCGCGGCGCGCTCCGATTTCCGCGCGCCGCAGAAGTAAGGGAAGCGGGTGTTTTACGCAGCGCTGGAAACGGGGCGAACGAAATCGATGCGATCGATGGCTGCAGCTACGCCGTATAGCGGGCTCACTTCGCCGGGCAGCGGAGAAGACCGCAGCGCACGAGCGCTGGCCCGAACCAGAACCGAACTGCTCCGTTCTTTTTCAGCCGGGAGAGCAAAAGTCAACTCCAGGCCGGCGCCTTCTTCCAGCGGAATATTGGAGTGGAAATAAATCCCAGATCGGGAAACATCACGGAGCTGGCCGGTGTAGAACTCTATTGGCCGCTTCTTCGCCATGCAGACCTGTACGGGCAGATAAACCTCATACCTCCGCGCCTTTCGTCGCTCAGTCATGGTAACCCCCAGGAGACTACACTCATTTAGATGCAATAAGGTCTCCACCGGGTAGTCATGTAATTGCGCTGATAATGCAGGGTTTAGGAGGGCTTGCCGTACTTCGATGTTACATCCACATTGCAAATTTTTCCTGCTTTGGGAAATACCTGCACGAATTTGCGGACCTTTTTGGGCCCCTAATCCATTGCAAAATTGACGGTTTTTGGCAATTCCGCCAGCCCGGAATCGGAGTCAACGGGATCCGAGTGAGCCGCGCGGAACCAAATGCTAGAGGACGGGGTCGTGGAGAATGGAGGTGCCTTCGGCCTCGGTGAGAATGCCTTTGCCGATCATCAACTGCACGAGTCGGACCATGGCCACCCATTCCGGGCTGCGGTGATGCGAGTCGGTTTTCAAGCCGTGGGAACTAGCGTGCGACGGCTGGTGTGAATGTTCGTGAGAGCTTTCATGCACGGATGGATGATTGCCGGTAACGTCCGCGATCCATTCGTCGAGCGCGATACGCTGGCTTGGTTCCTGCTCGTCGAAGGCGATGCCCATGCCCAGACCGACTTGCGAGTAGACCACGTTGCCGCTGGTCTTGAAATTGGTTTTGCCCTTCTGCAGCGCGAGCCGCACTTTGGTGCCCACTGGAAACGGCACGGTGGTGTCGACGAAGCAGCCGCCGGGGCCGAGGTCCATGGTGCGGGTGGAAAAGCGCGCGCCGGATTGCAGCTCGATCACTTCGGCGGCGGCCGTAAACATGTGGCGCTCGGCGATGCGGCGCTCGGCCTCCTGCGCTTTCTTCGGCTGGCCGTAGCTGTTGATGTGTCCATGCTTTTTGGTGATGGTCGAGTGCATGATTTTCCTTGGCCCGGACTGCCGGGCGGTGGCAGCAGCTGAATTTCATTGCGAGGGGAATGGCGGCGCATGACGCGCGTGGCGGCGCGCCAACCCTCTGCGGATCTTTCTAAAGCATGAATTTGACGGCGATGCCCACGCTGCCGTCCGGGCGATTTTCCAGACGCACGATCGAACCTAGAAATTTTTTGTGGGTCGAAACTTTCTTTCCGAAGGGGAAGGTCACCAGCAGGCGCATGCCCACGAAGTAATGCGGCATGCAGGTGGCGAAATACAGCCCGTCGCGGGTGAAGTCGACCACTTCGGCTACGTCCACAATTTCGGCAAAGCGCGAATCGAACGGCCGAACTTCCGCCGGCAGGGAAACCTTCAGGCGGGCGCGTTTACGCGCGTTGTGGCGGTCGCTCGTCGTTTGTGGCGAGCCGGAAGTAGCGGGCGTGTGAACGGCCGTAGCCATTTTAAAATCCTCCAACCTTGAGAAGGGGTCTTCTCCGTTCCTTACAATTTAGGAGCCAAAGAAGCGGCGAACAATAGAACGAGGGTACTAAGGCAGCGGGACTTGATTTCCTGCGGGCTGGACTTGCCGGCATCGATATGTGGTAAAACCATTGTTATGAATAAGAAGCAGCCACGCCGTCTCAAGCGCCGAGAGCTTCCGAAAGCCACGATCGCCCTGGCCAGGTATCTGATTGGAAAAACACTGGTGCATAAGCTGGGCCGCGTCACGCTAGCCGGGAGGATTGTCGAGACCGAAGCCTACCTAGTGGGCGACGCCGCGGCCCATTCCTTTCGCGGTGAGACTCCACGGAATCGTTCGCTATTTCTCGATCGCGGCCACGCCTACGTGTATTTCATCTACGGCAATCATTTCATGCTGAATATCTCGAGCGGTCCGCACGGCACCGGCGAAGGCGTGCTGTTGCGCGCGGCCGAGCCGCTACAGGGGATTGAACGCATGAAACTGCTGCGTGGTGTTTCCAATGTGCGCGATTTGGCGCGCGGTCCGGGGCGGCTGGCAGAAGCTTTCGCCATCGATGAAAAACTCGATGGCGTAGATCTTTTCGGCGACAGCGTTTTGTGGATTGGTTCGGCGCTGAAACCCGTGGGGAAAATTGGCGTTAGCGTGCGTATCGGTATCACCAAGGAAGCGCACCGGCCGCTGCGGTTCTACGAGCGCGGGAGCGTATTTGTCAGCGGCACCAAAGCTCTGCGCGGGTGAAGCGGCGGCTGGTGCCGCCGATTATTTCGCTGGCGTGTCTGGAGTGACCTTCATATTGCCGTCGACCACATTCGCTTCCATTGCTTCCGCGCTCGGCGAAGTCCAGGAATTAAAATCGAACGTCACATTGGGCCCGGCCTGGACTTTCAGGATTTTCACGCCGCGGACCGTCAACGGTTTTTTGTACGCACACTGTTCCGGCCGGTGATCGAGCGTCATGAAATACGCCGCGCCTTTGCCCAATACTTTGGCGTGGCCGCTGGGATCGAGCACCACCGCGGTGGTTTCGTCGATGCCGATGTCGTGAATCGAAGTGGCCCAGCCATCTTGAATAATGCGCGACATGAAGGTAATCGATCTGCCCATGCGTTCGCGCGGCGAAAAATGGCTGTCGGTGATGATCCCGCTCATTCCTGGTTCGTTCAGGAAGTCGCGGCTGAGCGTCACCAACGGGCCGTAGGGATCGGCGAACGCTTCGGGCGTGGTGATGGTGTCGATCATTGAAGTGAAAACGAATTGGCCCTGCACGGCCAAACCCGCGCTGATGCCGCCGATCGGCACGCCGCGCGCCATGGCCGCATTGATTTCTTCCTGCACCGGCGTGCCGGTCCAGAACCTCACGTAGTTGGATTGATCCCCGCCGGCAATGAAGATGGCGTGCGCCGCGCGAATCTTTTCGGCGACGAATTTTAGGCCCGCGCCGTCGCGCGAAGTGATCACCAGCGTGGTCACGCTGTTGCCCGGGCAGACCTCGTGAAATTCTTTGTTGTAGTCGTCGTCGCCGGTGGCGCGCAGGACCACCAGATCTCCACCGCCACTATGCGCGCAGAGATCGCGCGTGGCTTCATCCACGTCGCCGTGGCCGCCGAGCAGAACCGCGACGAAGGTCGGCGTAGCAAGCGGAACGGGATGCTTCGCGGGTAGCGAGTACGCGGTGTAACCTTCGCCGCTGGATTTTGTGGATTGTGCGCCGCACGGAGCAGGAAAAGTCGAGGAAGCGAGAATAACTGCGAAAATCCCCAAACAAGCAAATTGGAAGTTTTTCATTGGCCCGAGGAAGTATATGACGCGCTTCGATTGGCGCAAGGGACAACTCGACTTGTCCTACAGTGTTTTTCGCTGCGACCTGCGGGAAAGTGTTGAACCTCACGTCGCCGGAATCTGCTATGCTCGTCGATAGTTGGCGTGCCGCGGTCGTTTGGCGCCCTCGGCGCATCTAAACTCTAAAGAACGTGCCCCGAAGAACCAAATCCGGAATCTTGACCAAGATGATGCAGACCTCTGCGCGCGCCGGGTTCTTGAAGGCGTACCAGACGGTCCAAATCGATCCGCAAAAATACCTGGCCGAAATGAAGCGCGCCCATCGCCTGCCGATTCACACCTGGAGCGATATGTTCCACGTCGAGGAATCGATCGTGCACGGCTACGCCAATCAGATCATCCAGTCCTCGATGCGCACCGCGGGGCTCGAAGGCGCGGGCCTGGGCCTCGGCGGGATGATGACCATCGTTCCCGACGCTGGAATTCTTACTGCGATTACCATCCGCATGTTGCAGCGGCTGAGTCTGGTCTACGGGTTTGAATATCAGTCCGAAGAAGAAACGACCGACCTGTGGATGGCCGCGGCCAGCGCCGCCGGGCTTGACCTGGGCCGTGATTTCGTCGGCAAACATGCCGCCGAAATGATCGTGCCGCGGATCATCGATCGCCTCGCGATCAAAATGGGTTCGGAAGTTGCGGAAAAGTGGGCGGGGCGTTTGGTGCCGGTGATCAGCGCCGGCTTTGCCGCCACCCTGAATTATTATTTTGTGCGCGCCTGGGGCCGCCGGGCGCAGAAACATTTCGCCGAACGGCATCGCCAGGTGCGCGCGCACGGCTTGCCCCAATCGCGCATCTTGAATTTGCCGGTCACTGGCACGCCGCGCTTGCGCTCCGCGAACTAGTCTCCGACGGGATGTCTCTAGGATGACCTTTGACTGAAAACGTATCGACAGCATTAATCGGCCATATCGAAGAAGCCGGCGGGCGTCCCTTAACGGACGAAGACATCACACTCGATCGCCAGGAGCGCTGCGCCTCCGCAGTCGTTCAGCAACTGTTCGATCGCACTGGCCTCGCGCGCATGCTCGATCCCAAAACGCTGAACGTCGTCGTTGGCCAAGGGAACTGGATTTCATTTTCGTTCGAGATGCAGCGCGGCGCCGACCATACCTCGCTGGATAGTTCGCACGCGCTGCGGCGCGCTTCGCGGAAACCGGAGCCGGGACGATCGCTAGTTTCCAGCTGGTTCCGCAGCCTTGGCAAACCGTCGCTTCATTTCGAAGTGATCCCGGCCGAGCGCCTGGGCGAAATTCGAGTGCAAGGCCACGTCGACGCCGCAGATCCCAAGCGGCACCCGGTGGCGCATTTTCTGACCGACTACCTGCCGGCGCACGGCATAGGCAAACACCCCACTCCGGAATCTCTTCTGGCCCAGCTGACTGCGCTGGCCCGTCCGGCGCGCTGATGGTGCTACAATCCGGTCCTGCCGGCCCATCGTGAGTTCCATGCGTATGAATATTCCTATGCGCCTCGCAGCAAATCACCCAAAAGTTAAAACCAAGCCATTCTTCGAGGAGTTCCGCATGCGCAAAGCCGCTGCTCTTCTTTCGATGTTCTGCCTGACCTACGCCACTGGCCTGCAGGCTGCGGTGCTTGCTTCGTTCCCGCATCCGGCGCAGCAACAAGACAACGGCCAGCAGAACTACCAGCAGGACCCGAATCAATACAATCAGGATCCCAATCAGTACAACCAGGATTACGACCAGGACTACTACCAGAACAACGGATACGAAAATTATTCTCCCGATCAGCTCGACAATTTGCTGGCGCCCATCGCGCTTTATCCTGATCCGCTGTTGGCGCAAGTGTTACCGGCCGCGACCTTCGTGGACCAGATCGACGAAGCTTCGCGTTACGTCCGCTCCTACGGGCAGAACGGCGTTGACGATCAGGATTGGGACGTCAGCGTAAAGGCGGTGGCGCATTATCCCGCCGTGCTGGACATGATGGCGGACAAAATAGATTGGACCACCGCGCTGGGCCAGGCCTATGTGAACCAATCCACGGACGTGATGATTTCGGTGCAGCGCCTGCGCCGCTTGGCGAGTGATCAGGGCAACCTGATCACCAATCAGCAACAACAAGTGATCGTGCAGCCCAGCTACATTCAGATCTGGCCGGCGCAACCGCAATACGTCTACGTCCCGGTTTACAACCCGGTGTACGTGTATTACCAGCGCCCGTCGCCCGGCGCATTTTTTATCACCTTCGGCACCGGCTTCATCATCGGCGCGTGGCTGAATCGCGACTGCGATTGGGGCGGGCGCCGGGTGTATTACACCGGCTGGAATGGCGGCGGCTGGATCGGGCGCTCGCGCGGCTACGTGCATATTCACAACACGGTGTACGTCAACAACCGCTACACCAACATCACCATCAACCGTACGGTGGTCAATCGGCGCGTGAATTACAACAACATGAATCGCTACAACAGCATTCATCGCAACGTGAATTACAACAATTTGAACCGCAACAATGTGATTCGCGACAAGCGGCCGGTGAATACGCGACCCGGGAATGGCAACAATCGTCCCGGCACGCCGGGAAATAATACGCGCCCGGGAACTCCAGGTAATAACCCTCGGCCCGCTCCCGGCACGAAGCCCGGCAACAACGGAGGCAACAACAACACGCGACCAGCGCCGGGCAACAACAATGGCAACACGCGGCCGGCTCCGGGCAACAACACTCGGCCCGCGAACCCGTCAGGACCAACCACCAAGCCCGCGGTGCAGCCGGTTCCTACCAATCGTTTGCCGAACAACAGCGTGATCGATCGCAATATCGATCGGCAAAGCCCCAGCCTCGATAAGTATCGCGGTCGCGATAATCCGCAGACGCGACCCGCTACGCCGGCACCGGCGCCGAAACCGGCCGTCCAGCCTGCGGTGCAGCCAGCGCGACCCGCGCCGACGGCTCGGCCCACGCCCCAGCAGCCTGCTGCGCAACCGCGCGCCTTCAACACTCGACAGACCGACTTCAACGCGAATCAGTCCAGCGCCCGGGGGCAGGAAAGCCGCGCGCAAGCCGCCCCCAAGCAGCAGGCTGCGCCGAAACAGCCGGCTGCTCCAGCAGCGAAGCCGGCCGCTGCGCCGCGTTCGAATGCTGCTCCGGCCAAGAACTCCGGGAAGCCCCGATGAGCCGCCAAAACATGAGCCCTATGCCCCCAGCTCCGGAAATGTTGACGCTCGACTTTTCATTGACTGTAAAAAATATTGCCGGGAGGTTGATCCCCATGGACACGCCAGTGAAATCTCGCCGATCCGGTGGCTTCATTCGCTCCGCCGCGAGTTGCGCGGTGATCATTGCCGGAATGTTGTGCGCGGCGCCTGACTTGTCCGCACAGCAAGCTCCCGCCGCGGCCACTCCCGAATCGAAGGCGATTCAGAAGAAAGTGGTGCGCGAGAATGTCGAGGACAACAAGGAAGATAAAATCGCGGCCGCGAATCAGACCACCTTCGACACGCCCGACGACGCCATGCAGGCGTTGGCCGCCGCGGTGAAAGCCGACGACAAGCCCGCGCTGCAAAAAATGTTCGGCTCCGGCGCCGACCAGCTCCTTTCCGGCGACCCGGTCGAAGACGAGGCGGATCGCGCCAGCTTCTCCGCCGCCCTGGAACGGCGTATGGCTCTGGAGCAGCAGGATGACTCCACGTACCGCATTCTGGTCGGGAACGACCAATGGCCCGCGCCGATTCCGATTGTGAAGAGAGACGAAAATTGGGTTTTCGATACCCAGGCCGGGCTCAACGAAATTCTCGACCGTCGCGTCGGCAACAACGAACTTTCCGCGATCGCGACCTCTCGCTCCTACGTGCTCGCCCAGTGGGAATATTTCGTCAACGCCTACGGCAACAACGATGGCCTGGCGAGTTACGCGCAGAAGTTCGTCAGCACGGCCGGCGCGCAGGACGGCCTGTACTGGGACACGCCGGAGGATGCCGACCCCAGCCCCATGGGCAAGCTGATCGCTGCGGCGGAAGAAGAAGGCTACAACCGGGGGAACACCACGGCGAAACAGAAGAAAGCCTCGGCTGAAGAAGAGCACGCGCCGTATCACGGCTACTATTTCAAAATTCTGACGCGTCAGGGCGCGAGCGCGCCGGGCGGCAAATACGGCTACATCATCAATGGAAATATGATCGCCGGTTTCGCGCTGGTGGCCTATCCGGCAACCTGGGGAAATTCCGGGGTGATGACCTTCATCGTCAATCAGCAGGGCCGCGTCTACCAGAAGAATCTCGGCGCTGACACTGACCGCATCGCCGAAGCGCTGGCCGAATACAATCCGGATCCAACGTGGAAGCGAGTGGACGAAGACGTGATTGATGCGGATGTGGACGCCGCGCTGGATGTCACTGACGACCAGCCGGCCAATCCGCCAGCCAAATAACCGGCGAATTGAAAATTCGTGGCGAATCACGCAGCAATCGCATATAAATTCATTAAAATTCGCGCGGACGTAGCTGAGTCGGTGTGCGCCGTTCGAACTTCTAATTTCATTCCAACTGTTGCCTCTGCTCGCGCTCCGTGCCATTCTTTCCGTCCGAATCTGCTAAGCACAAATTGGGGCCAGTCGAATGCCGGTGTGTGAAGGCTGTGGTATACGAACCGACGACGCGCATGTCGCGCGGCGTGCTGCACGTATCGAGGCCGCCGCTCGTTATCGTCCGACGCAAATCAAAGTGCTGTTTCTCGATTCCGCTCCGCCCGCCCGCATCGAAGACTTTTTTTATTCTCCGGCGGCCAACCGCACCGGCCGTTTGCCAGCGTCCAAATCGTACTTCGATGAATTGGGAAAAACGCTGGGGCCCACGTTGATGGCTTCCACCGAAGAGGGAATTCTCACTGAATTTCGCCGCAAGGGATATTTCCTGACCTACGCGGTGGAGTGTCCCTTCGACAACGAAGGCGAATTGCACGCCGCGCTGCGCCGCCTGGCGCCCACCGCGCTGAAACGGGTGCAATATTCGATCAAGCCCAGCTACGTGGTGCCAATCAGTACGCCGACCAAGGAACTAATTCACCTCTTCGGGCTGATCGGCTGGGGCGATCGTTTGGTGCTCGATGGCGCCGGCCCCTTCGTGGATCCGTACTTGGGCGATTCCCGCAAGCAAGCGCAGTTTGGCACCGCCTTCGGCGACCGCATCAGCAAGGCCCTCGCGGTATTACCGTAAAGATCCGTCGCGGCTCGACGTCTAGCGGTCCAACTCTCCGTGTTCTCTTTTTATTCCCTGTGCCCTCTGCAGTAAATCTTTGGCGGAAACGTGTTCGGATGGAGTGCCAAACTTCGTAGTACCAAAGTACCGTTGCGCGGATTTTGCACCGCTATAGAATCGCTGGCCGTGGCGCAGAACCGTCAGTGCGAGACGCTGGAGCGGCTGAAGCGGGAAGCCGTCGAAGCTGTTTTGAACGCAAAGCGCACGCGTTGGACCAAGGACGTCTCGTTGTACGAGGACAATCAGATCGCGGGCGACCAGCGCCGCCGGATCGACGCCCTCATTTCCCACCTGCTCGCCGGCCACGACGGCAAACCATGTCCCTCCGGCGATCGGCCGATCATCGGCCGCCGCGTAGCCGCCGACCTCAACATTCGCCCCGCGGATTTTCTCGCCACGCCGGTATCATCGACGAAAAATTAAGCAGGAAGTTGGCGCGGCGAGCCGCGTCAGGTTTTGTCCCGTCTCGCGGAAATTCTTTCCGCCAGCGCGCGGGTCACCCACGGGAAAAACCGGTCGAGCTGCACGAAGAATTTTCCGTGAAGCGTGATGATCTGCTCGCGTTTTCCGCGGGCGATGGCCCGCAGCATGTCGTACACCGCCGGCTCGGTTTTCATCGCCAGCGGATGTGGCTTGGTGGCCTCGCTCATCGCGCGCAACTTGCCCTGGTTATCGACCTGGCGAATTTCGCTGATCACGAATCCCGGGCTAATCAGCGTCACCTTGATCCCGTCGCCTTTCAGCTCCTGGGTGATCGCGTTCGCCAGCGCCCGCACCGCGAATTTGCTCATCGAGTACGGCGAAGCGCCGGCCGACGAAACCCAGCCGGACACGCTACCGATAATCGCCAGGTTCCCGTGCGTCTTCTCCAGTTCTGGCAACGCGGCATAAATCGTGCGCAGCACGCCGAACACATTTGTTTCGAATTGGCGCTGGTAACCATCGAGCGAGAGCTTCTTCAGCGGCCCAGTGACGCCGAATCCGGCGTTGGCGATGGCCACGTCCAGCTTGCCCCACTTCGCTACGCCCGCCGCTACCGCGCGCTCGAGGTCACCATCGCGCGTCACATCACATTCCAGCGTAAGCGGCGGCACGCCGCCGCTTTGCGCGATCGTCTGCGCCAGGCCTTCCAGCCGGTCCTTGCGGCGCGCGGCCAATGCCACCTTGGCCCCCGAACGCGCCAGTTGCAGCGCCAGCTCTTCGCCGATGCCGGAAGAAGCGCCGGTGACCAGCACCACTTTGTCTTGGAAGTACGAAATTGTTTTGGCCATCGCAATTCTTTGTATCACGAGTTGACGAGAAGCAGGTACGGTCCCCGGCGCTCGAGAAATTAAATCCAAATGACTCGCGCGAGACTCCAATACTCGCAGCGTCTCAAAATTCCAGGGCTGCGTTATTTTAAGAAGGAGAATGTACCGATGAATACAACCGCACTCGATTCTTCGGACCAGACGCACGCGACCGCCACACCGGAAGAGTTCGACGTCGTGCTTCTCGGCGGCGGCTCCGGCTCGACCATCGCGGCCTGGACCTTCGCCAGCGAAGGTAAGCGCGTCGTCGCGATCGATCGCAAATACATCGGCGGTTCGTGCCCCAACATCGCCTGCCTGCCCAGCAAGAATTTTATCCATAGCGCAAAGGTCGCCTCCTACGCTCGCCGGGCGGAGGAATTCGGCATCCCCGCGCGCGACTTCAAAGTCGACATGACCGCCGTCCGCGAGCGCAAACGCAGAATGGTTTCGACCTTGAATCAGATGTACCTGGATAACTACCAAGCGACCGGCGCCGAACTCATCATGGGCGAAGGCCGTTTCATCGGCCCGCGCACCGTGCAGGTCAAAGTAAACGACGGCACCACGCGAACATTCCGCGGAACCGATGTCATTATCAGCACCGGCACGCATGCCGCCATCGAAGCCATTCCCGGATTGATCGAAGCCAATCCCCTGACGCATGTCGAAGCGCTCGAACTGGACGAGCTGCCGGAACATTTACTGGTAATTGGCGGCGGCTACATTGGCCTGGAGCTGGCCCAGGCCTTCCGCCGCCTCGGCAGCAAGGTCACGCTGATCGAGCACGGTGAGCAGCTGGTCAATCGCGAAGATGATGATGTCCACGAAGTTCTCTGCGACATGCTCCGCGACGAAGGCATCGATCTGCTGCTCGACACGACCGTCACCTCGGTCAGCGGTAAATCGGGGGAAAGCGTGCAAATCGCGCTCACCCAGAAAGGCGCGCAAAAAACTCTGCAGGGCACGCACGTCCTGGTCGCCACCGGGCGCATTCCCAACACCAAGGGAATTGGCCTCGAACTGGCCGGCGTCGAACTCACCGACCGCGCCTACATCAAAGTCAACGAGAAGCTGCAAACTACCGCGACCAACGTGTGGGCGCTGGGCGAATCCGCCGGTAGTCCGCAATTCACGCACATCAGCCACGACGACTTCCGCGTGATTCACGATAATCTCTCGGGCCGCAAACACGTCACCACCGGCCGGCAGGTACCGTTTTGCCTGTTTACCGATCCCGAGTGCGCACGCGTCGGCCTCAGCGAGAAAGACGCTCAGGCGCGGGGCGTCGCCTACCGCCTCTTCAAGATGCCCATGACAGGTTCGCTGCGCGCATTGACGCTTTCCGAAACGCGCGGATTTTTGAAAGCTCTCATCGAAGTCGATGGTGACCGGATCCTCGGTTTCACCGCTTTCTGCGTCGACGGCGGTGAAGTCATGTCGGTGGTGCAGATCGCCATGATTGCCGGCTTGCCTTACACCGCGCTCTTCGAGGCGGTCATCGCGCACCCGACCATGGCCGAAAGCCTTGAAATCTTATTCTCATCCAAGCCGACGGTCCACAACCAGCCGACGAGCCAGCAAAAAGGGGCGGCGAAATCCTGAGCCGCCCGAGCCTCATGCGTAAGCGACTTGAACCGATAGGCTTAGCTCCAAGCGGCCGGGTTACGAAATTTGTATCTTTTCGAGGGTTTCAAGACTCTAAGTGGGGGTACGAACCCTTCCCGCGCTGACGCAGCACACCGTTACGGAGACTCGGAATTTTCGGTTATTCTGTGCATCCGTCTAGGATCAGTCGACGGCTGGCGCGGGAGCATTGATCGAAGGAGATAGAATTTATGCCCAAGTATAATAAGAACCCGGAAGCGCTGTCGCGTCTGACTCCCGAGCAGTTTCGCGTGACCCAGCGGGACGGCACGGAGCGTCCGTTTGATAACGAGTATTGGGATAATAAAGAGCCGGGTATTTATGTCGACGTCGTTTCCGGCGAGCCGCTGTTTGCGTCGGTGCACAAATATGACAGCCAGTCCGGCTGGCCCAGTTTCACCAAGCCGATCGATTCGGAAAATATTGTGGAGAACGTCGATACCGACCATGGCATGACCCGCACCGAAGTTCGGTCGAGCAATGGCGACAGCCATCTCGGCCATGTGTTCCCGGATGGCCCGCGCGACGAAGGCGGCCTGCGCTATTGCATCAATTCCGCGTCGCTGCGCTTTGTGCCGCTCGACGAACTGGAAAGCGAAGGCTACGGCGCGTACCGCAAGCTCTTCGAATCTCAAGGAACTCAAGGCAAAGGAGCAAAAGCATGAGCGCAACGACCGAAACAGCGATTTTGGGAGGTGGATGTTTCTGGGGGGTGCAGGATTTGCTGCGCAAGCAGCCGGGCATAATCTCCACCCGCGTGGGCTACTCCGGCGGCGATGTGCCCAACGCGACCTACCGCAATCACGGCACGCACGCCGAAGCAGTCGAGATTATTTTCGACCCGGCGAAGATCAGCTACCGCAAAATTCTGGAATTCTTTTTCCAGATTCACGACCCGACCACCATGAACCAGCAGGGCAATGACCGCGGCCTGAGCTACCGTTCGGCGATTTACTATACGAGTGAGGAACAGAAGCGCGTCGCGCTCGACACCCTCGCCGACGTGAATGCGTCCGGCCTCTGGCCCGGCAAAGCCGTCACCGAAGTCGCCCCCGCGGGTCCTTTCTGGGAAGCCGAGCCGGAGCATCAGGATTATCTCGAGAAGTTTCCCAACGGCTACACTTGTCACTTCATTCGGCCGGACTGGAAACTTCCGGCTCGCGCGGGAGTAGGCAAAGCGAGCTGAGCGGGTCCGCTTAAGAAACCGGAGTGTCGTATTTGAATTTGGGGCTGGTCGGCCGAAACGCCGCGCCAGCCCCTTTTTTTTCGAGCCAGGGAATTCCGCTAAGGCTGGTCTGCGGTGTCAGTCTGAATCACCAGAAGCAGAACGATACCCAGGACGACGAAAACCCGAAACGCCGCTTCCTCGCCGTTCCAAGTCTTCGATTGCCACATCAGAAACCATTCGCCGCCCACCGCGATGAATCCCACGAACCACTCCAACATGCCGAGCGCGAGGCCCAGAATCGCGATGCGTTTTTCGCGGTTGAATGTAACCGCATCCGCGTGCCAAGCCCGCAGCAGCCGCCACCCTCCCCACGCGCACAGCACCAAGGCCAGAAATTCCCAGGCGATCAGCGAAATATACGCGAGCGTGTGAACCGCCGGCTGATCCAGCGCGCGCCACATTCCCCGGTTCCCGGGGAACGTCGTATCCATCATCAGCACATGGCGTACGAACTGATAGTTCGAATCGTAATCAGTCAGGTTATTGAGGACGACTAGCGCGTAAAACAGCGTCACCGCAAAAACCAGGGCGATTTTCGCCAGACGCAGCGTCACGGTTTCGCCGCCGGCGCAAAATTCTGAAAGTAAGCAGTCAGATCTCGCAACGTTTCGTCGCCGAGGCCGGGATTGCCCGGCATTTGGGCTTGCGAGTCCTGCGCGCGGGGATTGCGCACGTACGCCGCGAAATGGTCGGGTGCCGCGCTGGCTAAAGTGGCCAGCGCCATCCACCCCACGCCGGATTTTTCACCGCCTTCCTTGCCGCTGTTGTGGCAGCGAAAGCAATTCTGCCGCGCGATTTTGTATCCGGTTTGTGCTACCGCATCGCCCGCCCGCGGTCCGCGGGGCTCAATCGACGCAAACACCTGGCGCTCGTCGCGCAAGTCGATGCGCACTACGCCCCAAGGGATTTGCGATTCGTCCTCCCCTGCGCCAGCCGCTCCCGGACCCGGCGAGAATTTCGGATGCGAAATCAGGTAGGGCCCCAGGCCCATCGTATGCGTCTCGGCATCCTTCGGCCACGCCGCTGGCGGCTGACCTTCGATTTCCAGCACCAGCAGCGGCTGCTGCGCCGCCAGGTAATCGCGCGGATAATTCGCGCGATATTTGTCGCTGCAGATCGCTACGGCCATATCCGAATCCGGATGCGCGGCCACCCGAACCACAATTTCGGCGAGCAGCACGCCGCTAACCTTCGTGGGTTCGGTGAAGCTGGGATCGTCGCTGACGGTATACCCATGCTGCGGCAAGGCGAGTAGCTCTTTGCGCGTGATATATCGAATCGAACCCGCCGGAAGCCCGATCAGGTCGCCGCCAACTTCGAGGTCCAGCGCTGACTGCGGCGCGGTGTGCATCGCGAAGGCCGGAGTCTGGATGACGGCACGCAAAAACGAATTGCCGGCTGCGGCTCCCAGCGAGACCGTAAGCGCGGCAGCCACGACTACCGCCGCAACCGAACCTGTGACATTTAGGCGATGAATCATGGCTGTTCCTCACCTAGGCTGTGCCAGATCGGGGCAGACCAGCCTCTGCATCATTTGCGCCGAAGTTCGGCCTGAACGCGATATCGGGTCACAGCTTGAAGACGTACAAAAGCAGGCGCGTCATAAATAAATCGGTCACCAGCACACCCAACGACGCCACCACGAAGGCCATGATCGTGGCGCGGCCGACTCCAGCGGTGCCACCTTCGACGCGCAAGCCCTGATAGCAGCCTACCGTCGCGATGATGAACCCGAAGACGATCGGCTTGGAGAAGCCGATCACGAGATCGCCCAGGGTCAGCGCCTTGATGGCTCGGGTCCAGAATTCTTCGGCGTTAATGCTGAGGATGTTGCTGGCCACCAGAAATCCACCGACCAATCCCGAAGCATCTCCAATCGCGACCAGCAGAGGCAGAATTAATACCGTGGCCAGCACGCGCGGCGTCACCAGCTTGCGAATTGGGTCGATGCCCAGTCCGCGCATGGCGTCAACTTGTTCGGTGACCAGCATGGAACCCAACTGCGAAGCCATGCCGGTCGCGTTGCGGCCAGCGACCAGCAGCGCGGTGAATACCGGCCCCAGTTCGCGCAGTAGCGAAAGCGACAGCGCGTCGCCGGTGAGCGAAGTTTCACCGAAACGAGCAAACTGCGAGGCCGCATTCAAGACGATCACGCCGCCAACGCAGATCAGCGCGACCATGATGATCGGCAGCGAACCCACGCCAATCTGGTCCATCTGATCCACCATGTCGGCCCGGTACGCCGTGGTTTCAAAGGTCACGCGCACCGACTGAAAGGCCAGCAGCGCGTAGTCCTGAAAATGATAAATCAGCGTCTTCACCGTAGCGGCGAGGGCTGATTCATTCGAATCGTTCAACGTGCACTCCTGTTGCGTGAAGCCCCGCCAGCAGTCGCAACTCGAACTAGAGCCGCAAAATCGCAGTGCTTTGAACCACCTGCTGGATTTCGGCCACTCGGGACGAACCGGCCGACGCTTTCGTTGGAATCAAACCGCAGCCTTTCGCAATGGCACCACAAGAAATCAGTAAGGTTTCAGCACTTTACGCGACTGCAAGCCAAAACGTTAGCCTAATTTTCAATCTGAATCGGCTGATAGCTGGAAGGGATTAGGAGGGCTGGCGCTACGGGCAGGGAAGTGGTGTCGGCGGCGCAGCTCGTGCCCAGCTGTTCTCGGCTGGCGCTGTGCTGGAACACGCAGAACTCCCGGACGAACATTACTGTTTCAAGGCGAAGGTGCTTACCGCGAATCAATTCTTGTTGGCAAGATCACGGGCCGGGTGGCATTCACATAAAATATTGCAGTCTGTAACTGTACTGTAATGTTAAATGACGCAAACGCAACTATATTTTACCTGTGGCACCCATGTCACGGGGCATTCATATTTCCGGAGCGGATGAGTCTCGGTCTTTTCGATGCATCGAATCGAATTATTGCATTTGAGTTCGCGTTAGAAAGCTCTTGGTATGAAGTATGATGCGCTCGGCTGAAAAACTTTTAGCGAGTCGGCTAGTGATAAGTGACCTACTCGAATTAGTGAAGATCAGGTTTTTGACGAAGTCTCCGCGCCGCTGCCCGCCCCGCCGGACTTTGGTATCAAAAGTTGCGAACAGCGTGACGCGCGACCAAACGAAAAAATTTCCGGGAACGAACAGACCCGGTGCACGATTTTCACCGAGCAACAGGGGGCGAAAAGTGAAAACCATTACCTTAGGCAAGAGTCTTCTCCTAATTCTGTCGGTGGCGTTGGTTGTAGCGGTGGCGGGCGCCGGTCCAGTTGCGGCGAACAAGCCCGTGGCGACCGGCCCAGCCGGGCAAGCTGGATCACAGGATGCCGATCATCCGGCGCTGTCGCAGCGCAACCCGCGCTACAAGATCTGCCGCGACGATGCTTTGACGCTGACCTTTCCGATCGCGCCCGAATTCAATCAGAAAATTATGGTCATGCCGGATGGCTACGTGAACCTGCAAGGCGCAGGAAGCGTGTACCTGCTTGGACTGACGGTGCCGGAGGCCGTGGCGGTGATCAAGAAAGCCTACACCGGCGTATTGAACGATCCAATCGTCGATGTGGATCTGACCGATTTTCAAAAGCCTTATTTCATGGTGCTGGGACAGGTTGGAAAGCCCGGCCAGTACGACCTGCGCTATGACATCACGGTTACGCAAGCCATAGCCGTGGCGGGCGGATTCGCGGCGACGGCGAAAACGCAACTGCTGTACTACCACCCAATTTCCTCGAGCATGATGGAAGTGAAGAGACTGAATATCAAGGACGTGCTGAACGGCAAGAACGTGAATGAGCAAGTGCACCTGTCGCCCGGAGACATGATTTTCGTTCCGGAGAAGGCCATCACGAAATTCCGGAAATACGTGCCGTACAGTTTCGGAGCGGGCGTTTATCCCGGGGCCGAATTTTAGGGAAATATTAGGAGCACAAGCGAACTGCTCATGGTCTTGAACTATTACAAACTCGCGGAGCAGCCATTCGGGGTCACGCCGGATCCCCGCTTCCTGTATTCCAGTCCGACGCATCGGGAGGCGGTGGCCTCGGTGCTCTGCGGGGTGCAGGCGCAGCGCGGATTCACGGCGCTGATTGCCGAGCCGGGCATGGGCAAGACCACGTTGCTGTTTAATTTATTGCAGCAACTCGGCGGGACAGCGAAGACCGCGTTTTTATTTCAAGCGCAAGATACGGCCAAGAATTTTCTGCACAATCTGCTCACCGATCTGGGCGTGGAGAACGACGGCCAGGATTTGGCGAGCATGCAGGTCAAACTCAACGAATGCCTGGTGCGCGAGACGAGCCAAGGCAAGAGCATCGTGGTGGTAGTCGACGAAGCGCAGAATCTGGATGAGCCGCTGCTGGAAGTCGTGCGCATGTTGTCCAACTTTGAGACGGCGAGCGAGAAGCTGATGCACATCGTTCTCGCCGGGCAGCCGCAGCTCGCCACCAAGCTCGCTTCGCCGCAAATGACCCAGCTGCGACAGCGCATTTCCATTGTGGCGCGGCTCAAACCTTTCAACGCCGCCGAAACCCGAGCGTATATCGAGCACCGCTTGAAGATCGCGGGCTACCGCGAGCAGGAGCCGTTGTTCACGAATCGCGCCTACGACTTGATCGCGGAATACTCGGGCGGGATACCGAGAAATATCAATAATATCTGCTTCAACGCCATGTCGATTGGCTGCGCGACGCAGCGCCGAGCGATCAACGCCGCGGTAATCGAGGAAGTGCTGGGCGATCTAAATCTGGCTCCGTTGGGCGCTCGCGCACCGGTGGCCGAATATCAACCTGCGAGCGTGACGACGCCTGTCAGGCGATTAAGAGAACCGGGAGCGGTGTTTCCCACGGGTTGGCGTCTGCGCCCAGGCCTCGCGGCCTTGATAGCGCTGCTGGCGGTGGTCGGCTTGACGGTTATGGCGAAGAATCCGCATTCGACGAGTGCGGCGACCGTAACAATTGCGCCGACGGTGCCAACCGCGCCGCTGCTTCAGCCCGCGGCCGCAGCAGTATTGCCGGAACCAGCTGCCGACCCAATTCCATCCGCGGATAACGCACCGACCTTCGCCGATGAAATGAAGAGTGCGAGTTCCGTTGAATCCACCAAAGTAACGGCAGGCACCTCCAGCCCTGATATTTCTGCTGAGCGGGAACAAAAGCTCAGCGTGAAATCGGTGCGGGTGCATGTCCGACCGCGAGACACGTTGTACGCGATCTGCAGGGAAATCGTCGGACGTTACGACGCAGAAGTCGTAAGCAAGATCCGGGAGTTGAATCCTGGGTTCGGCGATCCGCGCGCGATCAAGGTGGGCCAGGAATTGTGGATTCCCACCCCAGAACTGCTCGCGGCGGGGAGCAATCTTATCGCAGAACGGTCTGGGACCGTTTCGTATAGCAACACTTTGGCCGTGGAGGCGAAGAAACCATGAGCAAAAATTTTGAGTTGTTGCAGCGAACAGATTTAAACGGCGGGCAGATTCCGGTCGGCCAGAATGGCTCCCCAGCACCGTTTCCATTGGGAAATGGCGCCAGTCATGGCGCGCGTTTGAATCTGGACGACGTGACCCAGGAAGAGACTTTGCGATTGGTCCAGAGCATTTTCCTGGCAGCCGGACCGACGCCGCCTAGGGTCGTGATGTTTGCGGCCATCGATTCGGGCAGCGGCTGCAGTGAGGTCTGCGCGCAAACTGCGGAAGTTCTGGCGAGCAATGTGGCCGGCTCGGTCTGCCTGGTGGACGCGAATTTGCGGGCGCCATCCTTGCCGGAGTTTTTTGGGGTGAGCAACCACCACGGGCTGGCGGATTCGCTGCGAGCCACGGGATCGATTCGAGAGTTCGCCAAGAAATTGCGCGCGCCGAACCTCTTTTTGCTTTCCTGCGGGTCGCTGGCGGCGGATTCGACGACGCTGATCAACTCCGAATTGATGAAGGCGCGGGTCGCCGAACTGCGGAAGGAGTTCGATTATGTGCTGATCGACTCGCCGCCGCTAAATATTTATTCCGATGGCATCGTGCTGGGCCAGCTCTCGGATGGCGTGGTGGTGGTGCTGGAGGCTAATTCCACGCGGCGCGAAGCTGCGCTGCGAGTGGCCGAAGGGCTGCGCGCCAAACGGGTTCGAGTATTGGGTGCGGTGCTGAACAAGCGCACGTTCCCGATACCCGATTCGTTGTATCACCGCTTGTAGTGGGCAGTCGTAGGGCTTTCCGTGGGCGCACCGTCGTGACGTTGCTTCGAGGAAGCAGCGTGATGGGCGGGGGAACTTAGCGGGAAGCGCCTGTTCCGCGAACACCTGCGGGCAGGTTTTCAAAATCGGCAGTGGGACTAAGAAAGGCGGAGCTTTGTCCACTTTAGACGCAACACAACTGGCAGAGTATCGAATCACGGAAGAACCACTGACGGCTCCGGAAGGAGCCGAGCGATGGTACGCCATTCTAACCCGGTCCAGACACGAGAAGCGCGTAGCCGAGGATTTGCGGGAGAAAGCGGTGAAGACGTTTCTGCCGCTGCGCCGGACCGAGCGCCAGTGGAGCGATCGCCGCAAGACGGTCGACCTTCCGCTGTTCGCGGGCTACGTGTTCGTCAAGATTGAGCCGGACGCGCAGGCTCGGGTCCCGGTGTTGCAGACCAATGGGGTGGTTGGTTTTTTGGGAGTGCGTGGTGTGGGAAGCGCAATTCCGGAGGCAGAAATCGCGGCGATACAGACCGTGCTGCGGGAAAAGATTGACGTAGAACCGCATCCTTATGTGCAGGTTGGTCAGCGGGTGCGAATTTGCGGAGGAAGTCTGGACGGGTTGGAGGGGTTCTGGACGGGCAAGGAAGGGAAGGTAAGTCTGGTGGTGTCGATCGGTTTGATCCAGCGGTCGGTAGCTATGCAAATCAGCGGATACAAGGTAGTGCCGCTGGAAAGCAAAACGGCCTGAGCCAGAAAATACTCGAAACACCAAGGCGGAGAACACCATGATGAAAAACAGTCGTCAAAATCGAAAAGATAACGGTGCGCAGGATATTACGCTGCGTGATTGTCTGGCGCCGCTGTTCCGTCACCGCCGGGCTGCGCTCATCACCTTCGGCAGCGTCTTCGTTCTAGCCACGGTGCTCGCTTGGGTTTGGGCCGCGCGGTATTACCAGGCCACGATGCAAGTGGTTGTCGAGCAGGACCGCTCCGATCCCGCGATTACCGCCGCGCAAGTGGCCAACATCAGTACCAGCAAGGCCATCACGATGGATCAGGTGGCGTCGGAAGTGACGCTGCTGCAAGGCACCGACATGCTGAGCGAAGTGGTGAACACCTGCGGGCTGGTAAAGGACGAGTGGTCGCCGATGGATATTTTTCTACCCTGGGACAAGGCCCAACGCATGGCCGCGAAGCGGGAGTTGGAGGCACGGTCTCTGGCCAAAAAGATCAAGGTGGAAGCTGCGACCACCTCGGACGTGATTGACGTGAAGTACGGTCGCATGGGGGAGCCCGAGAAACCGGCGTGTGTGTTGCAGACTTTGGGCCGGCTGTATCTGGCCAAACATCTTTTGTTAGAGCGGCCGGCGGGGTCGTACGACTTTTTTGAGCAAGAAACCGAAAAATACCGTCAGGCGCTGGCGAATTCCGAGAAGCGCCTAACGGAATTCAGCCAGACGGAAAAGGTCGCGGCCCCGGACATGCTGCGCACCGACATGGCCCAACAATTAGCAACTTCCGAAGCCAGCCTGTATCAAGCGCAGCAGGTGATTGCCGCGGACCAGAAGCGCATTGATAACGTAAAGGCCCAAATCGCGGCCACGCCCGCGCGGTCATCCACCACCGAAGTGTCCAATGCTTCGAATATTCTGATGCAGAATTTGCAGACGGACCTGCTGGCGGCGCAAGTCAAGCGCTCGCAACTGACCCTAAAGTACGATGCTAGCTATCCGCTGGTGAAAGAGGTTGACGAAGAGATTGCAGAAACAAAAGAGGCCATCGCCAAGGCCGAAGCTGCGAAATATGTGAATCGCACGACGGACCGCGATCCCACCTATGAATATCTACGGCAAGACCAGGCCAAAACGGAAGCCGACCTGGCTTCCCAACGCGCCACCGCCGCGGCGCTGGTCGGCAGCGTCCACGGTATCCAGATGGAAATGGTGAAGCTGGACCAGCAGGCGGTAACCCAAGCCGGGTTGCTGCGCGAAGCGAAAGCCGATGAAGGGAATTACCTACTGTACCTGGGCAAGCGCGAACAGGAGCGCACGTCCGACGCGCTGGACCAAAAGCGGATTGCCAACGTGGCCATCGCAGTCCCGGCCGTCACGCCGGTGCTGCCGAAATACAGTCCGTTGCTGGTGATGCTGCTGGGGCTGATCGCCGGGTTCATCTTCGCCATCGGAGCCGTGTACATCATGGAATATATTGATCCTTCGTTCCGCACACCGCAGGAAGTCAGCGAGACGCTGAGCATTCCGGTACTGGCGACCATGCCGCGAAGAGCGGCTTAGGCCAATCCCCAAGCTGGCGAGGAAGGCAGGTGTCTTGCTCTTCCTCGCGTTCCTATGGAAAGCATCTCGGCCAGCGGACGCAACGAGTCAAGCGTCTGCTCCGGCCTAACTTTCGTTCAACAGCAGTCATCCAGCCTCCAGCCGAGTTTAGTCCGGATTCAATAACGGTCGGTAACGCAGGTGTCGCGATGTATCCGGAGGATGGCTATCGTGCGGGAATCGATTGCAATGTCGAATGCAGAACAGCACCACTCAGACTTCTCTGTCTTGAGTGAACCTTCGCGCCGAGAGAAATCCAGTGAGTGAAATCAACCGCCGGTTTCTGCTGAATGCGCTGAAATTGTTCGACCTGGGCCTGGTATTCCTGGCTTTTGGGATTGCCACGTTTCTGGTGGAATCCGCGGGAAAGAATGTGCCGCTCGCGCAGGTCTTGTCTATGCGCGTGAAGCTTTCCAATTTCGCCATTTTGGCGCTGGCCTTGCTTCTGTGTCATGCCGTGTTCTCGTTGTGCGGGCTGTATGAGTCGAGGAGACTGTCCAGCAAGCGCGCCGAAATGCTGGACGCGGTGAAGGCCACCTCGCTTTCGACGCTCTGCCTGGTTTGCATCTTTATGTTTTTTTCGTTGCGGGTGGTGACCACGCCGCGGTTCCTGTTGTTCTTTTGGGCCATCATCACGCTGGCGCTAGCGCTGTCTCACTGGCTGCTGCGTTCCTGGTTGGCCGGCGTGCGACGCAACGGACACAATCTGCGCCACATTCTTATCTTTGGAACAAATGCGCGAGCCATTCAATTCGCCAGAAAAATTGTAGCGGCGCCGGAATACGGATACCGGCTGGTGGGCTTCGTCGATGTGGATTGGCCGCTGATGAATGAATTCAAGGCCACCGGCCTGAAACTCACCTGTGACTTTTCCGGAGTGGCCGAGTTCTTACGACACAACGTAGTGGATGAAGTGGCGATGTACCTGCCCCTGCGCTCGTACTACGAGCACGTCGCGCAGATGGTTGCGGTGTGCGAGCAACATGGAATCATCCTGCGGTTCGACACCGACCTGTTCAATCTAAAGCACGCCAAGCCCCGGGCGGTGACCGCCGATGGCGCTCCACAAATCGCCACGCCGGGAGTGGTCAGTGAAGGCTGGCCGCTACTGTTTAAGCGCGCGATCGACTTGACGGTGTCGGTGATCGCCCTGGTGTTCCTGTCACCGCTACTGCTGTTGACCGCGGCGCTCATCAAACTCACCTCTCCGGGACCGGCATTTTTTGAGCAGCAGCGCGTGGGGCTCAATAAACGGAAATTCCAAATGTACAAATTTCGCACCATGGTCCCCAATGCCGAAAGGATTCAGGAAGAGTTGCTGCATTTGAATGAGATGACCGGTCCGGTTTTCAAAATAACCAACGATCCGCGCATAACCCCAATCGGCAAGATTCTGCGGAAAACGAGCATCGACGAATTGCCCCAGCTGCTGAATGTGCTCAAGGGCGATATGAGTCTGGTTGGCCCGCGGGCGATTCCGATGCGGGATTACCAGTTATTCGACGAGGATTGGCAGCGGCGGCGCTTCAGCGTGCCGCCCGGCATCACCTGTCTGTGGCAAATCAAGGGGCGAAGTTCGCTGCCTTTTGAACAATGGATGGAATTGGACATGGAATATATCGACAGGTGGTCGGTTTGGCTGGATCTGCAAATTTTGGCGCGGACCATTCCGGCGGTGATCAAGGGATCGGGCGCGGCGTAGACGTTGCGCCGCAGCCGCAGATACTCCGCGGCCGGTAAATCAAAGCTTAGGGGGCTAAATGACGCGCATCGCGGTGATTGGATCGGGTTACGTGGGACTTGTTTCGGCAGCTTGTTTCGCGGAAATCGGACACCAGGTAATTTCGGTGGACAACGATAGCGCCAAAATAGCCGCGCTCGAGCGCGGGGAAACTCCGATCCATGAACAGCGCCTGCCGGAGTTGCTGGCCCGACACAAGGGCGGCCGATTGCGTTTTTCGACGAGCGTACCAGACGCCGTTCGGCAATCGGACGCGGTGTTCATTACCGTCGGCACGCCGCAATCGCAGACGGGCGAAGCGGACTTGTCCTATGTCGAGGCAGTGGCCTATGAAATCGCGTCGGCCATCGAGGGACCAAAAGTCATCGTCGAAAAAAGCACCGTTCCGGTGCGTACTTGCGAGTGGTTGCGCGACTCGCTTACTTTGAATGGCGCGCCGCAGGGTGCATTCTCGGTAGTCTCTAATCCGGAATTTCTGCGCGAAGGCGCGGCGGTGACCGACTTTTTATATCCCGACCGGATCGTGGTGGGTGCGGATGATGCCGCGGGCGCGGCGATCATGCAGGCGATTTACCAACCACTGACCAGCGGCAGCTATTACGCGGAGGCCACGCGGATTGCCCACGCGAGTTATCGGCACGCCAACGCCCCCCTGGTTCTGACCAATGCCAAGAGCGCGGAGCTGATCAAACATGCTTCCAACGCGTTTCTGGCGATGAAAATTTCGTTCATCAACGCGGTGGCGAATATTTCCGAGGCGGTGGGAGCGGATATTCAACAAGTGTGCGAGGGCATCGGTTCGGATTCGCGTATCGGTCCCAGGTTTTTGAACGCCGGAATCGGTTACGGCGGTTCGTGTTTCCCCAAGGACGTGCAAGCCTTCCGCTCCGTAGCGGAACAGTGCAATTACGACTTCAGCTTGTTGACCGAAGTCATGCGCATCAATAGCGAACAGCGCGCGCGTTTTTTGAAGAAGATCCGGGGCGCCTTGTGGACGCTGCGCGGCAAGCGGCTGGGTGTGCTGGGACTGGCGTTTAAGGCCGATACCGATGACGTGCGCGAGTCACCGGCCATAGCCGTAATTGAAGCCCTGGTGCAGGAAGGCGCGCAGATCAAGGTCTACGATCCGGCGGGAATGGCCAACGCAAAGAAGCTCCTGTCGTCTCCGGCGGTGACCTATGTGGAAGACGAATATGAAGCGGCGCGTGGTTCCGACGCGCTCCTGATTTTAACGGAGTGGGCGCAGTTCGCGGCGCTGGACCTGCGGCGGGTCCGCTCGCTGCTGAAGTATCCCATCATGATCGACGGCAGGAATTTGTACGAACCCGCCGCGATAGCCGACGCCGGATTTATTTATCACAGCATTGGCCGGCCCACGGTCCATCCGGAGCGACCGGAATCGCCGCCGCTAGGCTTTGCGACGCAGTCCATTGGGGCCAACGCTTAAGCTCAAAAATGATTAATCACGCCAAATTATGGATCGGACGCGCCAAGGAAAGCGCGCTGGCCCGGAACTCCGTCTGGATGTTCCTGGGTTACGGCGTGCGCATCATTGTACAGGCCGGCTATTTTGTCTTGATCGCGCGGGCCCTGGGCTCGCGCGAGTACGGTGCGTTTGTGGGCACAGTAGCGCTGATCGCTATTGCCGCGCCGTTTGCCGGAGCAGGCGCCGGAAATCTGCTGATTAAAAACGTTTCCCGGGACAAGTCGCTGTTTGCGGTGTACTGGGGCAATGCGCTTTTTTCGCTGCTGGTCTCCGGTTTGGCCTTGATGGGCGTGATCGTTTTGGTGGCCCATTGGATTTTGCCGCGAACCATTCCCATGTTGTTGATCGTGTTGATTTGCTTGTCGGACATGATCGGGGCGCGCCTCAATGATCTGGCAGCAAACGCCTTTCAGTCCATGGACCGCATCAGCTTTACGGCACGCCTGGGCCTGGCGCCCTTTGTGCTGCGCCTCGTGTCCGCGGTAATCATCATCAGCGTGTGGCATCACGCATCGGCGCTGACGCTGGGATGGTTCTATCTGGGCAGCACGGCGATTTCGTGCGCCGTGGCGATTGCAGTGGTGAACTGGAAACTGGGCCCGCCCACGCTGGAGCTCGCGCGAATTCCGCGGGAGATGAAGGAAGGCTTTTATTTCGGCGCGGGGCTGAGCGCCCAGACCATCTACAACGACATCGACAAGACCATGATGGCCAGTCTTTCGACGCTCGATGCCACCGGCATTTACGGCGCGGCCTACCGCGTAATTGATGTGGCTTTTACGCCGGTGCGGTCGGTCAAGGACGCGGCATATGCGAATTTTTTTCGCAGCGGACAGCATGGCCTCGGATCCAGCTATGCCTACGCCAAGCGATTATTGCCACGAATGGCGGCCTACTCAGTTTTAGCGTTTTTCGGACTGTTCGTTCTGGCGCCGCTCTTCCCGTACGTCATCGGCAAAGATTTTGCGCGTACGGTCGAGGCATTGCGTTGGCTGGCGCCGCTGCCCTTGCTCAAAACGATTTCCTACATGTTCTCCGATTCGGTCACCGGCGCAGGGTACCAGGGGTATCGCACGGCGGCCCAGGTGTCAGTGGCTTTGCTGAACGTGGGCCTCAATTTCTGGCTGATTCCGGCGTACTCCTGGCGCGGGGCGGCCTGGTCCAGCCTGGCGTGCGATGCGACGTTGGCGTTGGTCATGTACGCCGTCTTGACGGTGGTGATGGCCAGGGAGGCGCGCATGAGTACTGAGCTTGCCGCGAAAGGTGCATGAAAATATTGCGAAACCTCGAAAAAGTGTATGTGGTCGTGGCGCTGTTCTTCCTCACCGGCGCCGGGGTCGCCGGAAATGTTGGGGCGGGTGGCATGGCTGGCCGCGCGCTGCCGCAGGTTTGGGAGAACGTGGCGCGGCTGATTTTTTGTGCGACGCTTTTTCCGCTGCTGGTCATTCACTGGAGAAAACTGCTGGCCGCTGCGCTTCGGTCAAGCTGGATCGTGGCGCTGTGTGGCTTGGCAGTAGCCTCCACGGTGTGGTCGTTCGATCCGCGTTTTACTGCGCGCCACGCCATCTTTCTAATGGCGGTGACGGCGTTTGGAATTTACATCGCCAGCTGCTTCGACTGGAACGAGCAGATGGATTTGTTCGGATGGATGTCCGTGCTGGTTGTTCTGGGAAGCGCGGCGACGGCCATCTTCGTGCCTTCTTTTGGCCTTTCGCAGGATCTGCATGCCGGAGCAGTCAAAGGGCTTTACCCGCAAAAAAACACCATGAGCGCGCTGGCGGCGTTTGCCATTCTTATTTTTACATTGGCCAGACCGAAGGGCGTGCCGACATGGTTGCGTACTGCGACCCTGGTGTGCGCCTGCATCTTGCTGGTCTTGTCCCAATCGGCGACCGCGATGCTGGCGCTGGCGTTCTGCATCGTGATGTACCCGGTGGTACATCTGCTGCGCGTTACGCAGCGCCGGACGCTGCCGTTGTGGGTTCCGCTCGTCCCCGTATTTGCGGCGAGCGCATTACTGGCGATCGTTAATTTCGATGTGATTGCCGAAACCGCGGGGCGCAATTCAACACTGTCGGATCGCATTCCCATGTGGAACGAAATACTGAATGCCGTCGGCCGGCATCCGTGGCTGGGATACGGCTACGACGTTTTCTGGGTGGAATGGTCCAGGGACCTGGCCCAGGTGATCTACGTCTTGAACGGATGGCGTCCACCTCACGCCCACAACGGGTATTTGGACCTGCTGCTCAGTGTGGGCATGGTCGGATTACTCGTATTTCTGGGTGGTCTGATCACGTGCCTGTGGCGGGCCGGCAGCCTGTTTCGAGCCGATGAAAGTCGGGAAGCGAAGTGGCCGCTATTTGTGTTGCTGTTTTTCGCGGTGCTGAATCTGGGCGAGAGCTACATTCTTCGCATCATGTCATTTTTTTGGGTGCCTTACGTGGCGATCTATGTCTCGCTGGCGCTGCAAAAATTTGAGGCTAGAGAACCGGTGCGGGCGGATACGCAGCGAAATGCAGTTCTCGAAGATGACGATGCGGCGGATTTCAACACCGCGGTGCCGGACTATCAGACGTGAGGCAACACACGCGCCAGGAATTTTCTAAAGGATTGCAACTCAGGCCCCCAGGGAGTCGAAGGTGTTGATTTCGGTCGTCATTCCTACGCGCAATCGTCCGGATGTCCTGCTGCGGGCGGTGCAGAGTGCGCTGGCGCAAACCCACCGGGAGCTGGAGGTTCTGGTGGTGATCGACGGCCCGTGTGCGAAGACCACCGAGGCGCTGGCGACGCAGACGGACCCGAGGGTCCGCCCGATTGAGTTGGCCGAGCCGATGGGCGGGTGCGACGCGCGCAATGCCGGCGTGCGGGCCGCCTTCGGAGAATGGATTGCGTTTTTGGATGACGACGACGAGTGGCTGCCGACCAAGCTGGAGAAGCAAGCGGCGGTGGCGATCGCGGCCAAAGAGCCTTATCCAATTGTCTCGACCGGGATGATCGGCATCAGTCCGGGAGGTGAATTTCTCTGGCCGAGAAGATATCCAGGGAAGGGCGAGCCAATCTGCGAATACCTGTTCAACCGGCGCGGCCTGTTTCGCGGCGAGGGCCAGGTGCAAACTTCCGTGCTACTGGCGCGAAAGACGCTGCTCGAGCGGGAGCCTTTCACCAGCGGACTGCGGCGGCATCAGGATACCGAATGGTATTTGCGCGTGGACCAGGTAGCAGGCGTGACCTTTCATTTTGTGCGCGAACCCCTGGCGCTCTGGTACATCGAACAGCCGCGTGGGTCCATTACGAATAACCAGGATTGGCGTTCGTCGCTGGAGTGGCTGCAGTCGAACCGGTTGCGCATGACCCCACGGGCGTATGCCGGATTTATTTCCACCCAGTTGGCGGCGGAGGCCTCGATGCAGGGGGCGTGGAGCGCAGCGCCGGGACTCTTCCGGGAAATGTGGAAGCACGGGAAACCGGGATTTATGGAAGTGGCGCTGTTCGCCGGAATGTGGCTGTTGCGATCCTCCTTCCGGCGAAAAATACGAGGGATATTTCATCCCAAATCGCCCGTAGCGAAGGACTCCGTGGCGGATTCGGCAGTGGGGTGAGGATCACTTTTGGCGGGGAGGCACGGCGCTGCACACAGCGCCACGCTCGTGGTGGGAATGGGGCCCAAAGCAGTCGAATTTGAGGAGAGTCAAACGATGATCCCTCTGACTCGTGATCAAAAAATTGGCGTGGCGCTGGCCGTAGACGCAACCCAGGACGACACCAAGGGGCTGCACCTGACCGGCGAGCAAGTGGCGTTCTTCAAGAACGAGGGTTACCTGGTGCTCGACCGCCTCGCCGCTCCGAAAGAAATACTGGAACTGCGGGCCAAAATCAAAGACCTCTTTGACCGCAAAGTCGGAGAAAACGAAGGCGCGCAGGAAGACTTTCTGGCCGGGGAGAAGCACGAGGTAAAAAAGACTGCGCCCCAAATCATCAATCCGGTGAACTATTTGCCGGAACTGCATCACACGGAGTGTTTCAAGAATGCGCAGGCCATCGCCAGGCAAGTGCTCGGCGAAGACGCGCGATGCACCTGCGATCTGGCGATTTTGAAACAGGCCAACGTCGGCACCGGGACGCCCTGGCACCAGGACGAGGCTTTTCGCGATCCGGCCATGGAATACCACGAGATGAATGTGTGGGTGGCGCTGCAGGACGTGACGATTGAGAATGGTTGTCTGCGCTATCTGCCCGAATCCCACAAGAACGAAGTGTTGGAGCACGGGCCTCCTAACAATGATCCGACGTCGCAGGCCCTGCAGTGCATCGGGGCTTTCGATGAAGGAAACGCAGTGGCCTGCGAAATTCCAGCGGGTGGTTGCACCTTCCATCATTCGCGGATGCTGCATAGCGCGGGGCCAAACGTCTCGGCGGGCTCGCGACTGGCATACATCATGGTTTTTGGAACATCGCCAACGCGGGCGAAGCGAGCGCGCGACTTTCCCTGGCTCGCGAAGCGGGACACGCGGGCCAAGGAACAGCGACGCCGCTGGATGCGCCGGGGCGGCGTGTTCATCGCGGCGTGGCGAAAACTGCGGCGCGAGGAGTTCAGAGGCTGGCGGTACGCAGTGAGTAGCATCGCTCGTTCGTTTCGAAATTCGCAGTAACGTCACCGGTAGCCGATTGAAGCAGGGAATCCACCAAGCAGCCTAAATCGTGTCCTCTAAACCTCCGACGTACATACCAGGGCTGGACGGCATCCGGGCGATTGCCTTCGCCCTGGTGTATCTGGGCCACTCCGGATTTGAGAAATTTGTTGGGCGCGGCGGCATTGGCGTGACCATCTTTTTTTTCCTCAGCGGGTATCTGATTACGACGCTGTTGCGCCTGGAAGCGGATTCCAGCGGAACGATTTCGATTTCTCAATTCTATCTGCGCCGGACTTTCCGGATTTTCCCGCCGATGTACGTTACGGTCGCGGTGTGGGTGGCGCTGGCTACGGCCGGAATTTTTGTCGGCACGGTGTATTGGCAGTCGATCGTGGTGGCTTCGCTGTATCTGGCCAACTATGTGACCTTCTTGACGCCCCACGGCATCCCCGGAGGCTTGGGCATTTTGTGGTCGCTGGGAGTGGAAGAACACTTTTACCTGCTGTTTCCCTGGCTGTTTCTGCTTTGTTTGCGCCGGCGTTGGTCTCACGCAAAGATGTCGGCGATTCTAGCTGGGCTATGCGCCCTGGCGCTGGCTTGGCGATACGTGGCGATTCTATGGCTGCACTCGACCACGAATTACTATCGAACGGACACGCGGTATGACTCCATCCTGTTCGGCTGCCTGTTGGCGGTACGCCTGAATCCGTTCGTTGATGGAGTGCCGGACTGGATCCAGAAACACGGCGGCAAACTGGCGTTGGCCGGGATCACCGCGCTGATGATTTCGATGTTAATTCGCGGGCCGATTTTTGCGGATACGCTGCGGTATACGATTCAGGGGCTGGCGCTGGCGCCGATTTTTGTATTTGTGCTCAGTTTTCCCCAGAGCGCGATGGTGCGGGCGCTCGAGCACTCTTTCGTGCGGTTAATCGGGCGGCGATCCTACGCGATGTATCTGATTCACGTCTGCGTGATTCACGCCATCAATGAACGATTGGGCGTGAGCTTGATGTTGGCGGGAATGCTTGCGGCGCCGCTGGTGTTCGGATATGGCATGGCGATGGCGAAGTTGGTGGAGCAGCCCTTGGCCAGACTGAAGAAGAGATTGGCGTCGCGGCCCCGGACTGCTGTAGTGCGGCTGGACGCACGCGCGGTCAGTCAGGAGCAATAAGCGGGATGGTCACGTCTGGCGCCAAGTTGCCAGGGACTCCGATCTTGTTTTAAGCCGGAGGATCATGGTGAGCAGGAGTGAAAATATGAAAAATGCCGTGAATCAAAAAATTGCCCGCGTTAAAGAACTGGCGCACGACTATGCCTACCTGACTGGACAGTTCCGGCGGAGCAGGGCGCTGAAGCGGGTCTGCAGCATTTGCCGTTACGAGGGTTATTTCCGGCCCTTCGGGTCTCCGCCCCGGAAAGATGCACGCTGTCCTAATTGCGGAGCGCTGGAGCGGCACCGTTTGCTAAAGCTATGGCTGGACCAACATCGTGAAGAAATCGTCGGCAGGGAAGTGCTGCATTTTGCCCCCGAAGAAGCGATGTCCGCCTTATTCCGTGGCCTCGCCTGCAAATACACTTCGGCGGACATCGAAGAGGGCCGAGCCGACACGGTACTCAACATCGAAGCTATCGAACTCGGCGATCAGACCCATGGCTGCATCGTCTGCTCGCATATTCTCGAACATGTCGATGACCGCAAAGCGTTAAGAGAAATGCGCCGGGTGCTTCGTCCCGGCGGCATCGCGATTATTATGCTCCCGCTGGTGGAGGGCTGGTCGCGCACCTACGAGAATCCATCCATCACCACGCCCCAACAACGCCGGCATCATTTTGGCCAGGAAGATCACGTGCGTTACTACGGGGCCGACGTGCGCGATCGAATTCGCGACGCGGGATTTGAATTGGAAGAGTTCACCGCCGAGGAGCCGGAGGTATCAACCTACGCGCTCCTGCGTGGAGAAAAGATTTTCACGGCCCGCCGCGCGTCGTAAGCATCCGCGCCGGAAATGGGTGAAGGGCGGAGCTGCCCATAACCTACCGGCTCAGAGTATTCAGACCGAGCAGTACACCACACTAAAATGCGAACCCTACTATGCTTGGCTCTCGCAGCTGCGACGGTCTTTTTCCCCGCGAACGCAAAAGCCCAGGATTTTGCTTTGATCTCGAATTCGGCGGCGCGCTCCATCCAAGCAAAGGTCGCTTCCCCTGCCGGCCAATCCACTTTGGCGGCGGCCATGAATGACCTGAAACGTTCGCCAAACCCCGTCACCCTCCTGCAGATCGCGGGCAAGCTCCCGCATGATCCGGCTTACGACAAAAGCGTTCAAGCTGCGGGCGACCTGCCGGTCATGACCGCTCTCGCTCTCGCCTATCGCCTCACCGGCGAACGCAAATATCTCGACGCCGCCACTCGCTTCATTAAAGCCTGGGCCAGCACCTACCGGACGGCGTTGAATCCCATTGACGATCAGGATTTCTATTATTTTTTCGTCGCCAATGACCTGGTCAGCTCGGACCTACCGCCGGACGTTAAATCGCTGGTCCGAAACTTTGACCAGCAGTTCGCGCAGGGCTACTTGGCAGAAGTTGAAAAAGCCCCCGATCCGGGTACGCCCGAGGCCGACACCAGCAACCCCATCTACAAAGGCCCCCATAAGCCGGATCCCACGCGCGTGAATAACTTCCAGAGCCACCGTCTCAAGCTCGGAGCACTCGCCGCCTTTGCCGCCGGAGATCCCGAGCTCATCAAGAGGGCGCGCACCGGCTTCGAGCGTCAAATTGCCACCAACCTTCGAGCCGATGGCACGGTCGCGGATTTTCAGGACCGGGACGCGCTGCATTACGTAATTTATGATCTCGAGCCGCTGCTCCTGGTCGCCATGGCTGCGCACGCGCACGGCCAGGACTGGTACAACTATAAGAGTCCCACCGGCTCTTCGCTGGAGCGCGCTCTCGACTGGCTAGTCCCCTACGCCGAAGGTGAACAAAGCCATCAGGAATTTGCTCACAGCAATGTTCCCTTCGATCAAACTCGCGCGAAGGCCGGCGTGAAAGGTTTTTCCGGACCATGGGACCCCAAAGGTTCGGTTACCACTTTTGCTTATGCTTCCGTCCTCGCCGCAAAGTATCGCAAGACGGTCTCGGACGTAGAAACCCACACTGGCGCGAGCCCTCCAGGATGGGTGACGCTGGCCTTCGAATAGCGCCGGCGACGGCATCGCCAAGTTGCCACGGGTTGGAGGTTGGACCAGGTCTACAGCTTCTTAGGAGTAAGACCGTTGAATATTGTTTCGAGGCGATCGCACATGGAAGAGACGGTTAAATCGCGGAGGTAGAGTTGGCGCGCGGCGGCACCGATTTTGGCGCGAGCTTCGGGGGATTGCAGCAGCCGGAATAAGGCATCAGAAAGCGCCGCAGGGTCGCCGGCGGGGACCAGCAGCCCGGTCTCGCCGTCGCGGATCATATCTGGAATGGATCCGACCGGAGTGCTGACCACCGGTAAGGCGTTGGCCATCGCTTCGATGATCGCCATGGGTAAGCCTTCCTGGTAGGACGGGAGCACAAAGATGTCGGCGGTGCGCATCTGGCGGCTGACCTGATCAAGGTCGACCCAGCCGAGGAAAGTGACGCGTTCCGCGATGCCTAGCTGTTGGGCGAGCTGGCGGTACCTATCGATTTCCCCGCCGCCCGCGATTGTGAGATGCCATTCAAGTTCGCGCAGATTTGGGCGACCGAGAGCCTGGAGTAAGTCGCCAACACCTTTGCGCTCGCCGACCTGGCCGGCGAAAAGGATATTGAGGTTCTGCGGAGCGTTCGCTGGTACGGGCTTCGCGCCGGGGTCGGGCACACCGTTGGCGACGATATGGATTTTGGATGCGGGCTGATGCAGGTGTTCGACCAGGAATTGCTGCCAGAATTGGCCCAGAACGACGATGGCATCAGCGTCGCCTAGCACGCCGAGCATAGCGGCTTTTCTGCTGGGCGACGCCGTCTGCCACATGGTGGTGAACTTGGCGCCATGCATGTGGATTACGACTGGAATTCCGAGGAGCTTCCCCAGACGCGCAAGCAGGCCTTTGCGCAGTACGCTGCCGTACTCGGCCATGTGCAGATGCAGGACGGCGATGCGGCGGAGCAGGCCATTGGCGGCGATCGATACCACCCCGGCGGCGAAATAAAAAGGCATGGTTTTGATATTGCCGAGGCTAGGACCGTAGGTGTTGAGGAGTTTAATTTCGGGTTGGCGGTTGTCTTTCTGCCACTCGGTAATCATGTAGCGGGCCATGGTGGCCATGCCGCCCTGCACTTCGATCCCCCCGGGCGTGGCGACAAATATATATTTTCGGCGCACTCGCGGCGTGGCAACGGGAACCGTCATAGTCCTGGAAATCGGCCACGGTGCGTGTCCCGTCGACCTTTTTGAATTTAACGGCGCAGAATCGAACCATGATTTTAACTCCTGACAGCCATCGGGTAAACAGTTGTCGCGCAGAAAACAGGTCTTTTTCCCAGGAAAAACAACAAGCGATTTCGTTAAAAAACTCGCTTAGAGGTGAATTTCCATTACTACTAAAGCAGATTTTGAAAAACTGGCGGAAGCGAATTCCGATATCCTGGGCTCGGCGGAACGGGTCCATCTATTGGGAATTGAGTATCACAATTTGACCATGGCCGAGACGTTGGTCGCGGTCAAGCAAATCGTGGAACGCCGGCAATTTTCCTATGCTGTGAACCCCAATGTCGATTGCACCGTAAAACACAGCAAAAGCGCCGAGTTCCAGGAACTTTATGCGCAAGCTAGCCTGGTGGTGGTGGATGGAGTGCCGCTGCTGTGGGCGGCGAAGATGCTAGGCACGCCGTTAAAAGAAAGGATCAACGGAACCGATCTTTTTGAACGAACTTGCGAGCTCGCGGAACAACAGGGATATTCGGTGTTCCTGCTCGGCGGCAGCGTGGGAGCCGCGTCGAACTCGTGCGAAAAACTCGTGCAGCGGCATCCCGGTCTGGAAATTGCCGGATGGGATTGTCCGGCATTCGGATTTTACAAAGACCCGGAGCAAAACAAAAGGGTGCAGGAAAAAATTCGGGCGAGCGGCGCGGATATTTTGTTTGTAGGGCTGGGCGCTCCGCGGCAGGATCGGTGGATGTGCGATTACGGAGCAGGCTCCGGCGTAGCGTTCGCCATCGGAGTTGGCGCGTCATTCAGCTTTGTCGGCGGCCTGATTCCGCGCGCGCCCGTGTGGATGCAGCGCAACGGGCTGGAATGGTTGTGGCGGCTCGGAAAAGAACCGCGGCGATTGTCCCGACGGTACTTGCTGGAGGATTTGCCATTTTTTAGCATGCTGCTGCGCGCCGTTCTTAAGAGAAACTCCGGGACGGCGAAGGCCCAGCCGGCAAAATGCTGAGAACTGTGGAAACGAAAGCTCGGGGGGATGACGCTGTCAGGTGGGATGGTGCCGAGGGCCAGAATCGAACTGGCTACGCCGGCCTTTTCAGGGCCGCGCTCTACCAGTGAGCTACCTCGGCACCGGTACAGCACTCAATTCTACGGAAATTGCGCTGAAGTGACAAACGAAAACCGCGATGTATTTTAAGCGCGCGCTCGTCGAGTCGCCGGATAATGGTGCCAAGCGGCAGGAGCTAAAGACTTAACACAGAGGACACAGAGAACAAGAGAGAGAGGGCACCGAGACGAGACGGTTAAGCCGAGGGCCAGCGGTCTCCCGCTTTTCTCAGTTTTTTTCTCCGCGTCCTCTGTGCTAGATCTTTTGACCTACCTTCGCGACCGGCGCGGAGTCCTACTTCATCGAATCGTCGTATTCCTTCATCCACCCGCGCGTCTTCAAAACCTCGCGCGCCTTCGCTCCATCCGGCGGCCCCACGATGCCGTCTTTCTCCATCAAATCGATCAACCGCGCCGCACGCCCGTAACCCACCCGCAGGCGCCGCTGCAGCGTCGACGTCGACGCGCGGCCCATTTCGCACACCACCCGCACCGCATCCTGGTACAGATCGTCGTCCACTTCTTCGCCGCCGTCCGCCGCCGAACCACCACCTGCTGACCCTTCATCCTTGGGCGGTTTCAGCAAATCGTCATTGAATGTCGCCTTGGCCTGCTCTTTCCAGAAATCGCAAACCGCTTCCACTTCGCGCTCGTTTACGTATGGCCCGTGAATGCGATGCAGGCGCGACGACCCCGCGGGCAGATACAGCATGTCGCCCTTGCCCAAGAGCGATTCCGAACCATTCGCGTCCAGAATCGTGCGCGAATCCACCTTGCTGGCCACGCGAAACGACACGCGCGCCGGAAAGTTGGCCTTGATCAAGCCGGTGATGACATCCACCGACGGCCGTTGCGTCGCCAGAATCAAATGGATGCCCACTGCGCGCGCCATTTGCGCCAAACGCGTCACCGATTCTTCCACGCCGTTGGTATCGACCATCATCAAGTCGGCCAATTCGTCGATGATGATGACCAGGTACGGCAGCGGCTTGTGTTCGTCTTCGTCCGTGCCGTCGAAGAGCGAAAGCGATTGGCCCTTCTCGAACGTCCGGTTGTACTGGTCGATGTTGCGCACCCCGCGCGCGGCCAGAAGCTTCAGCCGGCGATCCATCTCGCGGGTGGCGTTGCGCATCACGTTGGCCGCAACTTTTGCGTCGGTGACTACCGGCGTCAGCAAGTGCGGAATATTCGCGTACATGCCGAGTTCCACTTGTTTCGGATCGATCAGCACCAGTTTCAATTCGTCCGGCGTGGCTTTGAACAGCATGCCCATCAGCAGGGAATTGATGAAGACGCTCTTGCCGGTGCCGGTGGAACCGGCGATCAGCAAGTGCGGCATCTGGGTCAGGTCGCCGGCGCGGATGCGGCCGATCAGGTCCTTACCAAACGGTAGGGTCAGCTTGGATGGCGAATGGCTGAATTCCGGTGATTCGATCACGTCGCGCAGCGCGATGGTTTCGCGATGCACGTTGGGAACTTCGATGCCCACCGTCGACTTGCCGGGGATACGCTCGATCAGAATCGATTCGGCTTGCAGCGCGAGGCACAAATCGTCGCCCAGGCCGGTGATACGGCTGTATTTAATTCCAGCTTCCGGCTTGAATTCAAAGGTGGTGACCACCGGACCAGGATTGATCTGCGTGATATGTCCGCCGATGCCGAACTCCAAACATTTTGCTTCGATGGCTCGCGCGCGCTCTTTCAGCTCGTTCTCGTCCATCTTTTCGCCGCGCTCAGCCATGGTCAGTAGGGAAGGCGGAGGTAACCTGTAATTCGTCTTGCCGTGGGCGATCTTAGGCTCGGAAGCGGCCGGCTTTTTCTTGGGCGGCGCCGGTTCTTCGTCGCGGAATTTGATGATGGTCGGAATCCGGCTCAAAAGCTTGCGCGGTTCCTCTGATTCCTGGTCTTCCTCTTCTTCTTCGTCCTTCTCTGCGACGGCTTCTTTGGTCGACACGCGCTGTTGCGCTACCGCCGGACGTCCGGCGATTTTTATTTCTTCCACCCGCTTGCGCAGCCGGTCCGACTCTTTCGACTCGCGCCATTCCTTGGCCCGCGCCAGCATCTGGCCGAAGTAGCCATTGGCAGTCATCGGCTTTTTCATCCACTGGCCCGCGGTGCGGAACGAAAAACTCGTAGTCAGAAACAGCGCCGTCAAAAAGGTGACAATCGAAACTAGATTCGCGCCCAGCGGATTAAACGCCGCGCGCAAGCCATCGGCCAGCACCGAACCGAGTAGCCCACCCGCGGGCAAAGCTCCGCGAACTTCGGGCATGTGGATTAGCGCCAGCTCTGACGAGAGCGAAGCCAGCAACATGGTCGCGCCGACCATCTTGGTTATCGGAGCCTCGAGTAGTTGGCTGCGAAACCAGCGCATGGCCACCACAAACATTCCGATAGGGAACAGAAACGCCGAGAACCCGCAGAACTGGAAGAACGCATCGGCCATATGAGCGCCCACTGGACCAATCCAGTTGCGCGCCGGAGCGCCGCCGGGCGAGGGAGCGGACACGTTGAACGACGCGTCGTGTGGCGAATAGGAAAGCAAGCTGAGCGCGAGCAGGATGGCGAGACTCAGGCCGACGAAGCCGACCATTTCGTTGAGTCTCTTATTGTCCGAAGGTGTAAGGATCCGCACGACGATTTCCCCTTTTTACTCTGAACGCCCAGCGCAGAATTCTAACGGGAGGCCCGGCGCTGCACGACACGCTTTCCTTTTGCGAATACGCGTGTGCGAATAGCGCTAACAGGCGCCCGGACTCCGCTGCGTGGCGTCCAGAGGCTGAGCAACTACTACAAGTGCAAATAGGGGAAGGCCGCCGCGTAAGAAACCTGGTTCGGGCGGGCGCTAACGCGCAAGACCCAGGCGGAGGAACGCGAGCAACGCAGGAACTATATCAAACGATTTCGCGGATTAAAAAAAGATATTTCGGGCGATGTGTCATGGCGTTGCGTCGTGAAAATCCGCCGGGAGCTAGTAGCCGGCGTGGTAGAGATACGCCACGACCATTGATGCGACGATGCAGTAGATGCCGAACAGATACCAGCGCCCCGCTTCCAGCCAGCGGCTGAGCCACTTGAGCGCCAGCAAGCCTGCCAGAAAGGAAAACACGGCACCGACCAGGCTTGGCATCAAGTTGAGGGCGACGATTCCGGACTGTTGGGTCTGGTGCAACCTCAAGATTTCGCGAGAAATGGCCGGGGGTGTGAGAATTACGGCCAGCGCGAAACTGAAATCCTCGGCACGGATTTTCTGAACGCCCGCCAACATGGCGGTGGAGATGGTTGCGCCGGAACGCGAGAAGCCGCGGAATGGCAAACATAGGCCTTGCATCGCGCCAATCGCGACGGCTTGTTTGTTGTCCACCTGGCTCGTTGAGGCTCGCGTGGCGACAGATTTTTTTTCTATCAGCCCGGCGATCAAGATTAGGGCTCCCACCGCAGCAAGCGCCGCGGCGATGAGGTCGAGGCGGCCAAAGAGGTCCTCGACCCAGGCGTGAGGTTTGCCGGGGAACGCGACGTGCTCGATCACTTTGATCAACCCGTAGCCGATTACGCCGGTTACAGCCGAAGCCAGAATCAACGCCACGATAAATTGTTTGAACTCGGCAGCGCTCTGCAGGAAAGCGTTGCGCCATCGGTTCCAGAAATAAACAATTACGGCGAACATTGTCCCGGTATGGAGCATTACCAGCAGCAGAGTGGTGTCTGGCGCGGTCGGGTCCATTCCCAGTAATTTTTCGGCGACGATCACGTGAGCCGAGCTCGAAATCGGAAGGAGTTCAGCCAGGCCTTGAACAATCGCCAACAGAATTACGTGCAGTAGCCACATCGTTAGTCACCCCGGTTCAGGAACTTAGTATTGCTGAAAACGAAGAGAGCTCCCTCGTCGCTGCGGCCGCGGCTCTGTCGGGATGACAATTTGAATCAAACTTCAAATTCAAATGCAAAAAAAGCCCGGCGCGATCAGGTCTTGGCCTGGAGGGCTAGCGTCTTGATCATCGCAAACGCGTCGCGCCCGTTCGGGTAATAATTTTTTCGGATGCCGCGTTTACGATAGCCATGCTTCTGCCAGAAGGCAACCGCCGAATCGTTGTCCGTGGCGGTTTCCAAGCGCACTTCGTGCACGCCGGACGCGATCAGCCGCCGTTCGATTTCGTCGAGCAGTGCGGTCCCCACTTTGTGCCGGCGAAATTCTTCCAGCACGTCGATCGTCACGATGTAACCGTAGTGATCCTGCTGCGCGCTGATGCAGAACCCCGCCACTTTGCCGGCCGCTTCCGCCACCACGCAATCCGCGCCGCGCAGCCGCAGGTATTCGCGCAGCTCGCGTTTGGAGTAGGCGATTTCTGCCTCGTAGCAGACCTGGTCGATTTCGTGCAGGACGTCGAAATCCGCTGGCTTGTAACTGCGCAGGGTAAGGTCCACAGCGCACAAACTAGACTTCCAGGATGACCGGCAGAATCATCGGCCGTTTCGCAGTTTGTTTATTCAGGTAGCGCTTCAAATCGGCGCGAACTTTTTCCTTAATGACGCTCCAGTCGGATTTTTCTTCGGGCGTGGAATTTTCCAGCGTTTTCAGCACCACGTCGCGTGCGCAATTCAGAATTTCCGCGCCGTCTTCGGAAGGCAAAAATCCGCGGGTCACGATTTCCGGCGGCGTTTCGAGCAAGCCGGTGTGCTTGTTGATGACCATGATCGGCACCACCACGCCATCTTCGGACAAATGGCGGCGGTCGCGAATCACCACCTCTTCAATTTCTTCCAGCGACCCGGAATCGACCATCACGCGGCCGGCCTGAACCTGGTCGCGGCGGTGCGCGCCGCCATCGGCGGTGAATTCCACCGGCTGGCCGCTTTCGAGCAGAAATATCTGCCCGCCGACGGCGCCGAGTTGTTCGGCTAGCGCGGAATGGCGGAAAAGCTGGCGGTATTCACCGTGGACCGGGATGAAATATTTCGGCTTCACCAGTTGCAGCAAGATTTTCATTTCTTCCTGGCTGGCGTGTCCCGAAACGTGGATCGGGGAAGCGTTCGAGCCTTCGTAGTACACCAGCACGCGGCGGCGGAAAAAATGATCGATCATGCGGAAAATGGCTTTTTCGTTTCCAGGAATAATGCGCGAAGACAAAATCACCGTGTCGTTTTCGGCGATGCTCATCAGCCGGTGATTGTCCACCGAGATGCGCGAGAGCGCCGAAAGCGGCTCGGCCTGGGTGCCGCTGGCCAACACCACCAGCTTCCGCGGGTCAAACCCGCGAATGTCCTGCGGGCGCACCACGCTGCCGTCTGGGACGCGCAACTTGCCCAGGCCGTGCGCGATTTCCACGTTGTCGACCATGCTGCGGCCAACGAACCCGATTTTGCGGCCGACCATCCGCGCGATGTCGATGACCTGCTGCACGCGATGCACGGAACTCGAAAAGCAGGAAACCACGACTTTCGCCGGCGCGGCGCGGAATAATTCTTCCAGGCGAACCACCACCGCGCGTTCCGAAGGTGTGAAACCGGCGCGCTCGACGTTGGTGCTGTCGCTGAAGAGCGCCAGTACACCTTCCTGCCCGTAGCGCGCGAAAGCGTGCATGTCGAACGGCTTGCCGTCGACGGGCGTGTGATCGATCTTGAAGTCGCCGGTGTGAATGATGACGCCGACCGGCGTCCGCACCGCCAGCGCGACGCAATCGATGGTGCTGTGCGTCACGTGCAGATATTCGATCGAAAATGGGCCGAGCACCGTCGTCTCGCCCGCTTTCACTTCGTGCAGTTTGGCTTTTTCCAGCAGGCCATGCTCTTCGAGCTTTTTCTTGACGATGGCCAGCGTGAACTCCGTGCCGTACACCGGCACGTTCAGCTCCGGCAGAATGTAGGGAATCGCGCCGATGTGATCTTCGTGCGCGTGGGTCAGCACGATGGCGCGGACTTTATTTTTGTGCTGCTTCAAGTAGGTGATGTCCGGGATCACGATGTCCACGCCGAGCAATTCCTGCTCCGGGAACATCAATCCCGCGTCGATCACGATGATGTCTTCGCCGCAGCGAAGCGCCATCATGTTCATGCCAAATTCGCCCAATCCGCCCAGCGGAATGGCCCACAACGATTGTTGGTTCAATTTTCTCTTCCGGCCCTACGGCCTAGCGCGCCCAACGGGATTGCACACGGCAAAGGAAACCACAGCAGTGCCCAAAATTGAGGTCGGCTCATGTAGATTGCGTTTATCGCGAAGTAATCGTATCACAAGCGTGTGAACGCTGCGTGACCGCGGAGGGGGGAAGGGCGTCCGCGGCGGACAAAGGCTTGAGATGAAAATCTCGCCAGAACGGCGATCTATTCTCCGCTGCCGCCTGCAAACAAACGCGCCACCGCGACCAGCAACACCGCGCCAACCGTAGCCGCCGCCAAGCTGCCCCAGAACCCAAATATCGCGATGTTCAACTTGGTGAAGATCCATCCGCCCAGAACCGCGCCCACCAGTCCCAGCACAATATCCGTCAAGCAGCCAAAGCCGCGCCCGCGCGCAATTTTCCCCGCGAGCCAACCGGCCAGCAAGCCGATAAAGATCCAATACAAAATTCCATGCGTTTCCAGATAAATCACCCAGCCATGTTCTGTCGTCGGGTATTCCTGCAGCCAAGTTGCCATCGCTAGCATTTCAGTTCCTGCCTCCGCAAATTATTGCTGACAGAAAATATACCCTAAAGTCTTGTAAATTAGTTTGGCGGCGAGAAAATCGGCACCGTGGTCCCGCGGCCGCGGCGAAAGCTCGGCCACATCCATGGCCACAATTTTCTTGTGGTCGGCCACCGCCCGAATCAAGGACGTCACCTGGTGCCAGTCCAGCCCGCCCGGTTCCGGCGCGCCCGTGGCCGAAACGATCGACGAATCAAACCCATCCACGTTCACGGTGAGATATACGCGCGGCCCCAAATCCTCCAGCACCTTCGCGATCCAGGCCTTCACCGGCGCGCGCACGATATCTTTGGCCCAGTAAATTTTGGTGCGCAGTTTGGGAATCGCTTTCGATTCCTCTTCGGACAGCGAACGTATCCCGACCTGCACCGCCGGGCACATTTCCACCACGCGGCGCATGGTGCAGACGTGGCTGCCGGGATTTCCTTGATATTCGTTGCGTTGCTCGGCGTGGGCCCCGATGTGCAGCACGGTGAGATCCTTGAATTTTTTCATGGTGGCGGCGACCAGCGGCGGCGTCAACGAATGTTCGCCGCCCAGCGCCACCGGAAATTTCCCCGCGTCCAGCAATTCGAGCTGCGCCGAGAAAAGCTCGCGCAAAACTTCTTCGAACGTGCCGTCCTGCGTGTCGATCGGCGGCCACGTGGCGATGCCGATTTCCTTGCTGAAATCCGTTTCGAGCTCTTCGTCGAACATTTCCATGTGCCGGCTGGCTTCCAGAATCGCTGCCGGGCCGTTGCGTGTGCCGCGTTCGTAGGTCGCGGTGCGTTCCAGCGGAACCGGAAAGATCACCGCGCGCGAAGTCTCATACGAGGAATGTTCTTCAGGGAGTCCGCCGAAATTTTGCGGCGGCAAGGGTGTATAGCGCGACATTTAGGAATCACTCTCCGGTCGGCGAGCGAAATTGTGCTTCCGTGCTGCGCGCATTTGTACTATCAATGATGCGCACGCGCGAACAAATTTTCGCTCCCGTGTTCTAAAAGGGAGCTTACCCCACCTGCGAGGCCAGGGCATGGCAAAGAAAAAAGGCGTTACGGGTCGCGTACTGCACGATCCCATCGCCGACAAGCTCACTCCGATTTACCCTCTCGATCTTTCCCGGGTCCGCACCATCGATGACATGGTCCGGGCCATGGGAAAGACCGCCTATACCGGCCGGCAAATTGGCGACGCGGCCGATGTGTTGGAAGCGATGGCTCGCGACAAAAAATGTTTCGTGGTCATGACTCTTTCCGGCGCGCTCACCGTCGGCAAAATGGGTTTGGTCTTTTGCGATCTGGTCGAATCGGGAATCGTGAAAGCGATCGTCTCTACCGGCGCGCTGATGGCTCACGGGTTGGTCGAAGCTACTGGCCGCTCGCATTTCCGCTACGATCCTTCGGTTGGCGACAACGAACTTTTTCTTTCCGGTTACAACCGTGTTTACGATTCGCTCGAGCCAGAGGTGAACCTCGACGCGGTCGAAGAAGTGGTCGACCACGTTTTGGAGCGCTGGAATCCCGACGAGACCTTGTGCAGCTGGAAAATGAATCGGGCCATCGGCGAATATCTGGTGCGCCACGCGAAAGGGCGCGGAATTCTAAAATCCTGCGTCGAGCATAACGTGCCGGTGTTTGTCCCGGCCTTCACCGATTCGGAATTGGGCATCGATCTCGCGCTGTTCAACCGCCTGCGCAAGAAACAAAACAAGAAACCCCTACAATTTGATCCGTATCTGGATTTCGAGCACTACGCCACGACCATGTTGGCCACTGACCGCATGGGCATCTTCACCATCGGCGGAGGAGTTCCGCGGAACTGGGCGCAGCAGTTTGGGGTGTATGCAGAATTGCTCGCGCGTCGCGGCTACGAAAAAATTCCGTTGAAGCGCTACAACTACGGTTTACGCATTTGTCCCGAGCCGGTGAATTGGGGCGGATTGTCGGGCAGCACCTACACCGAAGCGGTTTCGTGGGGAAAGTTTGTGCCGCTGGAAGAAGGCGGAAAATTCGCGGAAGTCCTCGATGACGCCACGGTCGCGCTGCCGTTGATCGTTGGCGCGGTGCTCGAACGGCTAGGTTATCGTTATGCGGGTGAGAAGGCTTCAAAGAAGTGAAATGTGAGGTAGGCCCGCGGAAAAATGAAACACAGCGGGCACAGAGAAAAAAACTGAGGGCACGGAGGCCGCGCCGAAACGCATTCTCCGTGCCCTCATCTTTGCTTTTCTCAGACTTTCTCTGGGTTAAATCTTGAAGCCGTTGAATTAATCGTCTTCGCCGATCAAAATCGCCGCGGCCAGCACCGTCGTCCAGAGTCCGCGCTTATCACCCACCGCGGACTGCGTGATATTCATGGTCCGGACGATTTTGTTTGAGATGCGGTAGACCTCTTTCTTCTCGTCCCACGAAAGATCCGGATCGAATTCCACATTCAGCGTCGTCGCTAGCATTTCTGCCGCAAGCTCTTCGGTATATTCGCCGGCGATCTCTTCGCTCTCGCCGAACGAATGATGTTCCGACAAGTATCCGAACATCGATTTGTCCGCGGGCAGCGCCAGACCCACGCCCGCCGCGATTAAACGATGCGGCTCGCGCGTCTGGTTCTCGCTGATCACCGTAAACGCGACCTGGCCAGCCTTGATGTGCTTCAAACCTTCGCTGCGGGAAATTAATTTGCAGTGCGGCGGGAAAATTGACGAGACCCGAACGATGTTGCACGCCGCAATTCCGGCATTGCGCAACGCCAATTCGAAACTGGACAGCCGCTCTCGGTGTTTACCTACGCCCTTGGTGAGGAAAATCTTCTTCGCGACGAATGCCATGTGGGTACCGAGCTGCGGTGCCTCCAAAAACTGCGAGAAATAACTTCGACTCGAAAATTAACAAGCACGCGCGGTGATGTCAATGGAATTCAGGCTCGTCGCGCACTGGAACCGCGTCCTGCGTGAGTGCAGCCGTCTCGATTATTCGCATTTCAGTAACAAATTGTGTTGGGATTTGGATTGGCTCGCAGCGAAATTCGCTGGCAAAAAAAGAGGGCGCGTTTTTCAACGCGCCCTCTCCGGTTCTCATTCGGTTTCGCGATCGACTGACCAGCTTCAGTACGGATATCCCGGACCGTAATAGTAGCCCGGTGGCGGAGGCGGCGGATAATATCCCGGCCCGTAGTAATACGGGTAAGGACGCAGCCTACGATAATTCGCGTTGCGCGGTTGCTGCGAGGGTTGATAGTCCGCCTGCGTCACTGGACGAAACGCCAGTTGCCCGCGCACGGTGGAAATCGTCACGGGCTGTTCGGTCTTGAACGTCAGCAAAGTTTCCGGCGTGATGATCGTCGGCTTGCCGCGCGTCAACAAAACTCCGGCCACGCTGGCCACGAAGCCCGCGCCCGCTCCAATCGCCGCGCCCGGACCGCCGGCCGCCGCCGCGCCAATTGCCGCGCCGGTACCCGTGGTCACGCCAATCGCTGCCGCGTCGCGTCCGTTAGAAGTTCCAGCACTGGCATTCAGCAGTTGGGTCTGAACCGGAACTAACTGTCCGTCGACCAACGTGAGCTGGCTCAAATCCAGCTGCAACCGCGAAACACCTTTCACCCGCCCGGCCCTGACCGCGTCGGTCACTTGACCGTTGATGGTTTGCCCGCGGCGCATCACCACCCAGCCATCGATCACGATCGGCTGCGCGAGCGTCGCGATAAAATTATCGCCCTTGTGATTTCCGTCGCTCGAAAGAAAATCGCGGGTGCGAATCTGGATCACCGTTCCGGCCGGAACCGTCAAACTCGGCGGCACCAGCGGCGGCGGACGCCGGTCAGCGGGCCGCGGATTTTGCCCGTTAGGATAGTTGTTATTGTTCTGCGGCGGCGGAGGCGCATTCATCGGCCCCTGATTTTGGTCCGGCGGGTTCTGCTGATCTTGCGGAGCGGTGGATTGATCCTGCGGCGGAGCCATCTGATCTTGCGGCGCTTGATTTTGCGGCGTGCCCTGATCCTGTGGCGGATTTGCGTTCTGATCCTGCGGTGGCACCGTGCTCTGATTTTGGTCGGGCGGCGGTGCCGGCTGATCCTGCGCGGGCGGCGCGGACGTATCCGGCGTCGGCTGCGTTTGCTGCGCGAATGCCGACGGAGCGCTCAGCACGAAAGCCAACGCCAAACTTCCCATTCCGAGTTTCGCCAGCAAATCGCGGGTCACGCGCTTCTTGCTTGCCTTCTGCATATTCTGGATAAGCCCTTGCTGCATATGAATGTCCCTCCTGCGCTGGTCAGGCCGTGCGTCCCGGGATACCCCTAAAACCGTTATCCCAGGCGCCACTCCGAATCAGATGAAAAACGTCCACCCGGAGTTGTAGCCCAACGAATCGAACACGGCGAACGGGAAAAAGTTGCGGTAGGCGAACGCCACGCGAAGCGGCAGGGGCTTGCACTCTAAGCGTGGGTCAGCGTGAATAGCGGGACGCACGGGCCGATGGTATCGGCCACGGTCTTGAGCTCGCGGAGCTGCGAGTGGGTGAAATCAGCCCCGGCTTCCGAAGCGGTCTTGCCTTTACGCGAAATCTGAAGCACTCCCACGATCTTTTTTTCGTGCACGATCGCCACGCTCATGATTTTCTGAATGGGCTCGCCGCGCTCTTCCTGCACGATGGGCACCGCTTCAAAAACGGAAGAATGGGGCACTACTGCGAAATGATTGATGACTTCCGGGCGCTTCTCGCGCACCGTGCGTGACGCTAGGGAATTGGTGCTGGTCAGCGGAATCTGGCCCACCTGCTGCAGCTTTTCCGGAACCACGAAGCGCAGAAACCGGTCGTCCGGCGTGATGGTCAGAATGGCCACTTCGTGAGGCTGCACCGCAAATGTTTTGCTGATCAGGTCCACAATGCGGTTCAGGCCCACGAATTCGGCGCCGGAACTTTGGCGCACGACTTCGGCCACCCACTTCTTCAAGTCGGTAATGTGTTCGCTGGGCATGATTGAGTACTACAATTTCGACAAGTTTAGCATGTGGCCTGGTTTCAACTCGGCACGCCTGCGTACCATGTATCCAAAGCGCTAGCTGGTCTTTGCGACACTTTCCGCCCGGCTCAAGCCGCCTCGGAAGGGCGGGAGTATATTTGCGCCGCAGCCGCCTCGCATAGGAGGGGCTTTAGCCCACAGGCCCGCCAATTTGTCCCACACAGATTCATCCATTTCGAATTTTCCGAAACCAAAATCGCGTCGCCCGCATATTGCAAACCCCGCAACTCCTACCTATACTGGAATTTCTGTGACTCAACCTCGGAGAGTGCATGTCGGTCGCAGCTTCGCATAGCCGAACCAGTTACATCCTCGACAAACTGCAATCCCTTAGCGGCGTCATCCCAATTGGAGCCTTCCTCGCCGAGCATTTCTGGTCCAACAGCTACGCCCTGGTCAGCGCCAAAAGTTACGACAATGTTTCCAGCGAATTGCAGCTGATTCCGTGGCGCATTTTCGTCGAATCCACGGTCCTCTGGCTGCCGCTGCTGTTCCACAGCTTTTACGGCCTGTACATCTGGTGGATGGGCAAATCGAACGTGCTCGGGCATCCCTGGATGTCCAACTGGCTGTTCACGCTGCAGCGCGTCACCGGCATCATCGCTTTCGCCTTCATCGCCTGGCACGTTTACACCGAGCGGTTCGTCGGCCGCGGTATGACCGCTTACGCAGACGTGCAGGCCTCCATGATGAACCCCTGGTTCGTCACCTTTTACCTGATCGGAATCGCCGCCGCTTCATTCCACCTTGGAAATGGCTTGTGGAATTTCGCCTGTAAGTGGGGCATCGCGGTCAGCGTGAAAGCGCAGCGCGCCGCCGGCTGGTTCGGCGCCGCCGTGGCCGTCTCGTTCACCTTGATGGGCGTGGCCATCGTGCTCGGCCTTCATTACGGGAAGTTTCCGCTGGGAGGCTACGTCCAGTGAAACACCAACCGAAAATCATCATTGTGGGCGGCGGTTTGGCCGGTTTGATGGCCACGATTCGCGTGGCCGAATCCGGCGTTCCCGTGGAACTGTTCTCGATCGTTCCGGTCAAGCGCTCCCATTCGGTCTGCGCCCAGGGTGGGATCAATGCAGCCAAGAATTTAAAGGGCGAAGGCGATTCCACCTGGAAGCATTTCGACGACACCATTTACGGCGGCGATTTCCTCGCGAATCAAAGTTTAGTCAAAGCGATGTGTGAAGCCGCTCCAGCCATCATCGATCTGCTCGACCGCATGGGCGTGATGTTCAACCGCACGCCGGAAGGCCTGCTCGATTTCCGCCGCTTCGGCGGAACACTTTTTCATCGCACCGCTTTCGCCGGCGCGACTACCGGCCAGCAATTGCTTTACGCGCTGGATGAACAGGTCCGTCGCTTCGAATCCGAAGACAAAGTGAAAAAATTCGAAGGCTGGACGTTCTTGTCCGCCGTTTTGGATGACGAAGGCATTTGCCGCGGCATCTGCGCCATGAATCTCAAGACCATGGAGATCCGCACCTTCCCCTGCGACGCGGCAATCTTCTGCACCGGAGGCGTCGGCGCCATTTTCGGCCGCTCGACTAATTCCGTAGTCTGTACCGGCTCGGCCCAGTCCGCGCTGTTCCAACAAGGCGCGTATTATGCCAACGGCGAATTTATTCAGGTTCATCCCACCGCGATTCCCGGCGAAGACAAGTGCCGCTTGATGAGCGAATCGGCCCGCGGCGAAGGCGGCCGCGTCTGGGTTCCGAAAGCGCCGCAGGATCCGCGCCGCGGAAAAGACATTCCGGAAAACGAGCGCTTCTATTTTCTCGAAGAGTGGTACCCGAAATACGGCAACCTGGTTCCGCGCGACGTCGCCACCCGCGCCATTCATAAAGTCGTCTACGAAATGAAAATGGGCCTGGTCGGCGAGCCCGCTGTGTACCTCGACGTCTCTCACATCCCGCGCGAAGTTCTCGAGCGCAAACTCGAAGGCATTCTCGAAATTTACGAAAAATTTGTGGGCGTTGATCCGCATGTCGAGCCCATGAAAGTTTTCCCGGCGATGCACTACACCATGGGCGGCCTCTGGGTCGACAACGAGAATCAAGCCACGAATATTCCCGGCGTGTACGCGGCCGGCGAATGTGAATACCAGTATCACGGTGCCAATCGTCTCGGCGCGAATTCGCTGGTGTCCTGCATCTTCGGCGGAGGCATTGCCGGCCCCGCGGCCGTCCGTTACGCACGCAGTCTGGCGCGGGGCTGCGAAGCCACATCTCCCGCGGTCTACGAACGCGAACGCGTCCGCCAGCAGGATATTTCCGACGCGCTGCTCAACCAGCACACCGGAACCGAAAATCCGCTGACCATCTGGCGCCAACTCGGCGACGTGATGACCGAGAACGTGACGGTAATTCGCTACAACGCCAAACTGCAGGCCACCTTAGTGAAAATCGACGAGCTGGCCGATCGTTTCACTCGCATCAACCTGCAGGACCGCACTCAGTGGGCGAATCAGACCCTGAATTTCGTTCGCGAACTGGGCAACATGATCGTGCTGGCCAAAGTCATCACCATGGGCGCGCTGGCCCGCAACGAAACCCGCGGCGCCCACTACAAACCCGAATTTCCAAACCGCGACGACGCCAATTTCCTGAAGACCACCATCGCTAGATACAACGGTGGCGACATTCAATTGGCCTACGAACCGGTAGACACATCGCTCCTCCCGCTGCGCGAACGCAAATACACAGCGTCAGCGTAAAAAATTTAGCAGTGCGCAAAGTTAAGGCACCGGTAGCGGCCGGCTTCAGCCGGGCCTGAGATGTAAAAAGTGACACAGCCGTAAGCGCGAAACCAATCACACGCAGCAGCAAGAACCGCACTAGCACCAAGTGAGGACCAGTGCCCGAAAAGACTTTCATCGTTCGCATCAAACGCCAGCAGCGTCCCGACGAATCCGTGCATTGGGAAGAGTACGAACTCCGCTACCGCCCGTACATGAACGTAATCATCTGCCTGCGCGACATCGCCGAGCATCCGTTCACCCGGGACGGCAAGGAATCCTCCCCGGTCACCTACGACGCGAACTGCCTGGAAGAAATTTGCGGCGCCTGCGCCATGTTGGTCAACGGCCAACCGCGCCAGGCCTGCACTGCGCTGGTCGACGAACTGGAAAAACCGATTCGCCTGGAGCCGCTGACCAAATTTCCGCTGGTCCGCGACCTGCAAGTCGATCGCAGCTCCATGTTCGAAAATCTGAAGCGCACCAAATGCTGGATTCCCATCGATGGCACGTACGACATCGGCCCCGGCCCGCGCATGTCGCCGGAGACGCAGGAAGTGGGCTACACCCTGTCGCAATGCATCAGCTGCGGCAACTGCCTGGAAATTTGCCCCAAAGTAAATGAAAATTCGCATTTCGTCGGCGCCGCCATCGTCAGCCAGGTGCGCCTGTTCAATATGCATCCCACCGGCAAAATGCACGCCGGTCCGCGCCTCGACGCGCTAATGGGTCCCGGCGGCATCGAAGATTGCGACAACGCCCAGAACTGCGTGAAAGTTTGCCCCAAGGGCATTCCACTGACGGAATCGCTAGCCGCCGTAAACGGCCAGGTCCTCCGCCACGCCGTAAAATCCTTCGTCTTCGGCAAGTGAGCCCGGCGAGTAGCGCAAACCTTCGTAACGATAAGAACCCGTTCACAGCGGCGAGGTTTCCGTAATAAAGGAAACCTGTCAGCCCGCAGCGAAGCAAGGGATCTGCTTTTTACTCCCTTCACCGCATCAGCGATCGTCACGCGCATTCTCCGTGGCCTCTCCCTTAGCTTTCCTCTATGCCCTCTGTGTTAAATCTTTCGCCTTTGATTTTTTCAGCATGCTCGTAGCCTCGACCGCACCACGTGTCGTAGAATCCCAAAGGGAATTTGGGGGTGTAATGCTTCGTACTGGTTTGCTTTTGACCGGCATCTTGCTGGGGGGAACTCTGTCGATTCTGGCGAATAGCGCGCAACAAAACGATCCGCAACCGAAAATCACGCAGCAGGCCCACGACCTGCATTTCAGTTCGATCGTCGTCGACACTCATGACGACACCACCCAGCGACTGCTCGACCCGAAATTTAATCTCGCCGCGCGCCACACCGATGGCAGCATCGACATCCCGCGCATGCGCGAAGGCGGCCTCGACGCGATTTTCTTTTCGATCTGGATTCCTGGAACCGTTACCGGCCCCGCCGCCGTCCGCCGCGCTGAGGATCAAATCGCCGCGGTGCGCCAAGCCGTAGCGCGTAATCCGAATGATCTGGTGCTATGCACCACCGCCAACGAAATCCGCGCCGCGAAAAAATCCAAGAAGATCGCGATGCTGATGGGCGTCGAGGGCGGGCACATGATCAACAACAGCCTCGCCACCCTGGATCAGTTTTTCACGCTGGGCGTCCGCTACATGACCCTGACCCACACCGTGAACACCGAATGGGCCGATTCCTCCGGCGACAAGCCCGCGCACGACGGCCTCACGCCCTTCGGCAAGCAAGTCGTCACCGAAATGAACAAGCTGGGCATGATGGTCGACATTTCCCACGTCGCCGACAAAACTTTTTACGACGTGCTGGCGGTCAGTGAAGCTCCGGTGATCGCGTCGCATTCCTCGTGCCGCGCGCTGTGCACCGCCCCGCGCGACATGACCGACGACATGATCAAAGCGCTCGCGGCGAAGGGCGGCGTGATTCAGATCAATTACCACGTTGGCTTCCTCAGCCAGAAATTCCAGGACGCCTCGAGAGCCAATCCCGAACTCGGCAAACAAATTGAAGGCGAAGCGAAAAAGCGCTGTGCCGGCAATGAAGCCTGCGAGCTGATCGAAGCGGATAAGATTACTCGCGACTATGTGGCTCAAGGCAAACTGCCGCGCGTGGAGTGGACCGAGATCATCGATCACATCGATCACGCCGTGAAACTGGTGGGCGCCGACCACGTGGGCCTCGGCTCCGATTTCGATGGAGCGGACATGCCCTACGGCATGGAAGACGCCACGCACTTGCCGCAGATTACGAACGCGCTGCTGGCCAAAGGTTACTCACCGGCCGACATTCAGAAAATTCTCGGTGGCAACACCCTGCGCTTGATGCAGGATGTCGAAGCCGTAGCACGCAAAATGGGAGGAAAATCGTGAAGCGCATCAGCACTTGTCTTACTTTTTGTTGTCTCGCAGCCATTTTCCCCGCGGGAGTTTCGGCGCAAGCCGGCGGCGCCGCGGGCGCACCGAAGCAAACCTCGGCGACGCAGCACACCGCTTCGACCCGTCTCGATCCGGCGTTGTTGCACCCGTCCACGCTGAAGGCGACTGCGCCCGATGAGTACGAAATCACTTTCAAAACCACCGCCGGCGATTTCGTGGTGAAAGTCACCCGCGCCTGGGCTCCGCTGGGCGCCGACCGCTTCTACAATCTGGTCCGCCACGGATTTTTTTCCAACGCCGCCTTCTTCCGCGTCGTCCCGGGCTTCGTTGTGCAGTTTGGCCTCAACGCCAACCCCGCCGTAAACGCGGCGTGGGAGAAGGCCTACATCAAGGATGATCCCGTCACCCAAAGCAATCACACCGGCTTTCTTACCTTCGCCACCGCCGGACCGAATACCCGCACCACCCAGCTCTTCATCAGCCTCGGCGAAAATGCCAGTCTCGATAAGATGGGCTTCTCGGCCTTCGGCCAAGTCACCAGCGGCATGGACGTCGTCCAGAAAATTTTCCCGGGCTACGGCGAATCTCCGGACCAAGCCCAAATCACTGCGGAAGGGAAAACGTACCTCGACAAAAATTTCCCGAAGCTCGACCACATCATCTCGGCCACGGTCACGTCGCCGGCACCTGCGGCGCCAGTGCATCACACAGCCAAGCCGCCCGCAGCCAGCACGCCGCAGTAAAGGAGACGCAGCCACAAATCGCGCCTCGGCACCTGTAGCGGCCGGCTTTAGCCGGGCATGAGATGTAGGAACCAACGCGGGCGTAATCGCGAAGCCCCGACGTAAAAGCCCATCTTAGAATCGCGACAAACAAGTCGCCAGGAGATCCAAAACCAATGGCCACCGAAGCATCCTTGCACCAACCCGCAACTCTGACCGACAAAGCTCCCGAAACGTTCGACGCGAATTTCAAAACCACGGCCGGCGATTTCACCGTGCACGTCACCCGCGCCTGGGCTCCGCTCGGCGCCGACCGTTTCTACAATTTGATCAAGCACGGTTTTTATAACGAAGCGGCCTTCTTCCGCGTGGTCCCCGGCTTTGTCGTTCAATTCGGCCTGCACGCCGACCCGAAAATTGGCGGCAACTGGCGCAACGCGAATATCAAAGACGATGCCGTAACCCAGAGCAACAAGCCCGGCTTCATCACCTTCGCCACTGCCGGCCCGAACACCCGCACCACCCAACTCTTCATCAACCTCGGCAACAACGCGCAACTCGACCGCATGGGCTTCGCGCCCTTCGGTCAGGTCACCGCCGGCATGGATGTGGTGAAGAAAATTCACAGCGGCTACGGCGAATCCCCGGACCAAGGCTCGATCACTGCGTTGGGCAAGGAATATCTCGACAAGAATTTTCCGAAACTCGACCGCATCACCTCGGCCACCATCAGTTGATCACGGAAGGGATGTTGCATCACTCGCATCGCGGCGGGTTCGAGGCACGAAACCGTGTCTGAACCCGCCAGTTCTCTTTCCTCAAGTTCCGCAGCCGCAAATTCCGCGCTGCCCGCATCATCCCGCAACTCCGGAATGCTGCTCACGCTCCTTGCCCTTTGCAAACTTTTCATCCAGTTCGCCGGCGCCAATCACTATGGATACTTTCGCGATGAACTGTACTACATCGCCTGTGGCGAGCATCTCGCCTGGGGCTACGTCGACCAACCGCCGCTGATCGCGCTCGTCGCCTGGCTCACGCGCCACCTCATCGGGACGTCGCTGTTCGCCACGCGCCTTTTCCCGGCGCTGGCTGGCGCAGCGATCGTCTATTGCACCGGCCGCCTCGCTCGCGAACTGGGTGGCGGCGCGCTCGCCGAATTTCTGGCGGCACTCGGAATTTTGCTCGCGCCCGCCTACCTCGCCTTCGACAGCTTTTTCTCCATGAACGCCTTCGAGCCGCTGTTCTGGCTGCTCTGTGCTTGGATCGCCATCCGTATCGTCAAAGGCGCCGATCCGCGCTGGTGGCTCGCCTTCGGCATCATCGCCGGACTCGGCCTGCAAAATAAACACACCATGCTGGTTTTCGGTTTTGCGCTCGTCGCGGGCTTGCTGATTTCCGGCCAAGCGCGACTGCTCACCTCAAAATGGATTTGGATCGCCGGCGCGCTGGCCTTTGCGATTTTCCTGCCGAACCTGATCTGGCAGGAGCATCACGGCTGGCCGCAGATCGAAGTGGTGCGCAACGGCCAGCAATACAAAATCCTGCACATCTCGCCGCTGCAATTTATTTTTGAGCAGGTTCTTTTTCTGCAGCCGCTGGCGCTGCCCCTGTGGCTCGCTGGGCTCGGCTGGTATTTCTGGGGTACGGAAGCGAAACGTTTTCGTTTTCTCGGCTGGGCCTACCTGATCGTGATGGCCATCTTCATCGCCTTCGACGGCAAATCCTACTACGCGCTGCCGATTTACCCGCTGCTCTTCGCCGCCGGAGGTGTAGCCTGTGAAACATTCTTCGCCGTAAAAAATCGGCGAAGGCTGGCCGTTGGGTACGCCGCACTGCTTGTCGTCGTAGGGGCTGTCACGCTGCCGTTCGGCGTCCCGGTCTTACCCGTCGGCACCTTCCTGAAATATTCGAATCTTTTCCCCTACGGAAAATCGGTAAAAACCGAACGCGATGAGCCCGTCGAACTTACCCAACTCTATTCCGACATGTTCGGCTGGGATCACCTGGCCCGCCAGATCGCCCTGGTTTATCACCAAATTCCGCCGAGCGAGCAGCGCGGCTGCGCCATCCTCGCCGGCAATTATGGTGAAGCGGGCGCGATTGACGTCTACGGCTCCAGCCTCGGCCTGCCCAAAGCGATCAGCGGCCACAATAGTTATTACGACTGGGGCCCGCGCGACTATACCGGCGACTGCGTCATCGTCTTCGGCGAACGCGCCGACGAATTTCAATCCTATTTCGCCGACTCGCGCTTCGTCGGCACCATCACCAATCCCTACGCCGCCTCGGCAGAACGCGACGTCCACGTCTACATCTGCCACCAGCCGCGTCAACCTTTCGCCGACCTGTGGCCCAAATTCAAAATGGTCATCTGAAGTGGGTCACGAATTCCCGGTTTGATGAAGGAGCAAGAACCCGCATCACGTCAAAAACTTAGGATTGTCATCCCGAAGCGGAGCGAGGGATCTGCTTTTTACCAAGTGGAGGCAAGACTCGCGGTATTAGTGCAGGGGAGCGTGCCGCGGATTCCGCGCATCCTGCTCGAGTCCGGTCAAATCGATCCCCGAAGAAATAAGCCGGTGCCCAATTTCCGAATCTGTTTTCTGCGCCATGGCCAGCAAGACGCACTCGCACGTCAGTATCGGAATCATGCGGTCTTCCACCAGATCGTGCGCGGGCGCGACTTCCTCGGCCCGCTGAAAAATCGCACGCAATTCCGCCGACGGCGCTAGATCCTTACTCACCGTCTTTACAATTTTCGAAGGCCGCAGCCATTTCCATGGCCCCGGCTGCTGCTCGCCATGCCGCTGCTGATCGTAAAACTGAATCCAGCTATGCCAACGCTGTGGACTGATCCGGCAAATCTGCTGCAAGTATTGCTCGATGTTGTCCTGATCTTCCCAATATTTCGACAGCCGCTCCCAATCGTAGATATACATTCCGGCCAGCAGATCGGCGACTTCCACCACCCGCCCCGCGCGACTCTGCGCCAGCATAGTCGCCAGCGTTTCGGCTCGCGACAGATCTTTGGTCAGCCGATGTTCAATCGTGCTTTCCGGCACCAATTTTTGCACCGGGCTCAACCGCACGAATTCCGGGCGCGACGACTTCGTGTCGCCTTTGCGCCGCTCCGCTTTCCCTTTCTTTCGTCCGAAAATTCCCATCGTCGCCGGATGACTCCCATTTCATTTTACCAAGGGCGCGACGCTGCGAATCCGTAATGTCCGGTACGCTTCACCGATTCGACAATGGTATTGAATCAGCCCAGTTCAGGTTGTAACGTACGGTGTCTGTTTTTGGACCGTTGACTCCATTGATGACTCGGTAGTAGAAAACTAGAATAAGTTGGAAGGCGAGCGAATGTTGCAAAGCGATAGCAGGTCGGCCGGATCACCCACCCAAGCACTTCGGGAACAATTCATCGGCACGTGGAAATTAGTTTCGATCGAATCCGAGGAATCGCGGCTTTTCGGCGATCGTCCGGTAGGAATCCTGATCTACGACGCCGACGGCAACGTCGCGGTACAAATCATGCGCAACCCGCGGCCGAGTCTCGCCGGAGGCCCCGCCTTCCCCCCCGCCAAGGAAGTGCAAGTCGCCTACAAAGGCTACTACGCGTATTACGGCACCTGGGAAGTCAACGAGCAGCAGGGGACCATCGTCCATCACCTCGAAGGCAGCCTGCGCCCCGGCGACGTGGGCAAAGACTTCGTCCGCGCCTACAAATTTACCGGCAAGCGCCTGGCACTCACGCCCGTAGAAGACCTGGCCGCCAGCAATTCCTGCCTGACCTGGGAACGCGCCAAGTAAATCGTCAGACTCCCAGAATCGTCACCAATTCCCGCACCGAAGCCGCCGACTTATTCAACTCCGCCTGCTCCTGATCGGTGAGTTTCACTTGAATTATTTCTTCCGCGCCCTTCTCGCCCAGTTTCACCGGCACACCGACGTACAGGCCCTTGATTCCGTATTCGCCTTCGAGATACGCCGCGCACGGCAGAATTTTCTTCTTGTCGTGCAGAATAGCTTCGACCATCTCCACCGTCGCCGCCGACGGCGCGTAGTACGCCGAGCCGGTCTTCAACAGGTTCACGATTTCCGCGCCGCCTTTGCGGGTGCGCGTCACGATCGCGTCGAGCTTGTCCTTGGCGATCAATTCGGGCAGGGGAATGCCCGCCACGGTCGAGTAGCGCGTCAGTGGCACCATGTCGTCGCCGTGTCCGCCCAGTACGAAGCAGTTGACGTTCTCCACCGAGACCTTCAATTCCATCGCCACAAACGCGCTCATGCGCGCCGAATCCAGCACTCCGGCCATGCCCAACACCCGGTTCTTCGGGAACTTGCTCACCCGCAGCGCCGCCTGTGCCATCGCGTCCAGCGGGTTGGTCACCATGATCAGGATCGCGTTTGGCGAGTGCTTCACAATTTGGTCGACTACCGTCTTCACCACGTCGTAGTTGAGCTTCAGCAAATCGTCGCGGCTCATTCCCGGTTTACGCGGAAATCCGGCGGTGATCACCACAATGTCGCTGTCCGCCGTGGCCGAATAATCTCCGTTCGCCGTGGAAATGCCGCGCACTACTGAGTTCGATCCGAAAATCGTGGCCGACTGCGCCATATCCAGCGCTTTTCCCGCCGGTACGTCTTCCAGAATGTCGGTCAGCACCACGTCGGCCAGACCTGCATCATGAATGCGCTGCGCCGTCGTCGAACCCACAAAACCGCCGCCAACCACCGTAACTTTCTTCCGCATGAAGTCCCCTCAACCTATCGATTTGAATTTACCCAACCACTCCAAAATGTAAGAGTCAACTAATCGGCCCCAGCCGACGCCTGCATATTCTGAATAATCGCCGCCGCATACTCCGACGTCTTCAACTTTTTCGCCCCCGGCATCAAACGTTCCAGATCATACGTGACTTTCTTCTGCTGAATCGTCCGCGCAATTCCATTCTCGATCAGCGTCGAAACTTCCTTCCAGCCCATGAACTCAAACATCATCGCGCCCGAAAGCATCACCGAACTGGGATTGATCACATCCTTGTCCGCATATTTCGGCGCGGTGCCGTGGGTCGCCTCGAACACGCCGAACCCGTCGCCGATATTTGCGCCCGGAGCCATACCCAAACCGCCCACCTGCGCCGCGCAAGCGTCGGAAAGATAGTCTCCGTTCAAGTTCGGCGTGGCGAACACCTGATACTCATCGGCCCGCGTCAGCACTTGCTGGAAAACCGAGTCCGCAATCCGATCATTGATTAGAATTTTCTTTTTCCACTTCCCGTTGCCATGGGATTCATACAGCGTGTCCAGCGTCCGCTTCACTTCGGCGTGCAACTGCTTCTTGAATTCGTCGGTAGCCTGCTCCAGCCCGGGTTCAATCGCCTCCGAATTGGCCTCAATGCTGATATTCGGATTTTTGTCCTTGTTGTCGACGATCCAGCTCTCGCGTTCGGTCACCACGTATGGCCGGAATTCCTGCGTAGCTAGTTCGTAGCCCCAGTCGCGGAACGCGCCTTCGGTAAATTTCTGAATGTTGCCCTTATGCACCAGCGTCACTACGTTGCGCTGATTTTCCAGCGCGTACACGATGGCCCGGCGTACCAGGCGCTTGGTGCCGAATGGTGACATCGGCTTGATCCCAATGCCAGAATCTTCGCGGATGCTTTTCTTGGTGCCTTTCAACATTTCGTCGTTCAGAAATGCGATCAGCTTTTTCACTTCCGCGGAATCCGAGCGCCACTCAATCCCGGCGTAAACGTCTTCGGTATTTTCGCGGAAAATCACCACGTTCATGCGCTGCGGCTCGCGCACCGGCGAAGGCACGCCTTCGAAGTAGCGCACCGGACGTACGCACGAATAAAGATCCAAAACCTGGCGCAATGTGACGTTCAGCGATCGAATCCCGCCGCCCACGGGAGTCGTCAGCGGCCCCTTGATCGCCACTCGAAAATCGCGAATCGCGTCGACCGAATCCTGCGGCAGCCATTCATTAAATTGGCGGAACGCTTTTTCGCCGGCGAAGATTTCCAGCCAGGCCACGCTGCGCCTGCCGCCGTACGCTTTCTCCACCGCCGCATCGAATACCAGGCGCGATGCCTTCCAAATGTCGCGGCCGGTTCCATCGCCCTCAATGAACGGAATCACCGGCCTATCCGGAACGCTGAACATGCCGTCGGCGGAATATTGAATCGCCGAACCGGCGGCGGGAACTTGTACCCCGTTGTACGAAGTCTTCATGGCCTCACGTCTCCCATTTTGTACACCCGCGCCAACAAATGTCCTTCCGCAGCTGCGTTTGCAAACAAATTACAGTAGCACAATCAGCGGGGCCGTCTCTAGCCCAACGAACAGCCAAAATGTACGCTCGTTTGTCGCTGATTTTATGGTCTTCGGCGGGGAAAACGGCAGGTTAGCGAGGTTCTTCGCCCAGCCACCGGTCGGGCATTACAAAGTATTCTTGCGCGGCCGGTGAGGCAATCGTTTCGTCACGGTAGTATTTCGTCAGCGTGGATTTCGAGCCCTGGAGCAAATCACTGTTGCGCTGTTTGAACTCTTCCCAGGTTTCTCCAGCCGCACCCGCCGCGGACGTGCGTTCATTTACGATAAAAAGAAACGCCCACGAAATTGTCTGATGATAGAAGCCGTTTTTTCCATGCGCCGCCGCATAGCGTTGCAGCGAAGCAGGGAAGCGAGCCAAAACATCGAGCAGGGGGTAACGTCGCAGATATAAAAACGCGACGCGCACATGCTCTTCGTGGTGAAAATTGGCCAACGGAAGGGAAGTGTCCTCGAATTTCGACAGCAGCTCTTCATCTTGCATTACGCCATCCTCAAACTTTGCTCTTGCTTGACGCCTGAGCGTGCGCCATGCACGCGATCGTCGCCATCGCGTAGATCAATAGATCGCCCACAAAAAATTGTCGCTGCAGCACGTGAAAGAGCAGCGCAAACACGAATACCGCCAGCAGAATCCAGCCGCCCGCCAGCAGAGTCGCCGGCAAGAGAAACAGAATCGCGCCGACGGCTTCCGCGCTCCCGAGAATCAGCCGCACCCAGGCGTGCAATCCGTGATGACCACCGGCATGAATCTCCGGGTACGCGTTCCACGCCGTAAAAATAGATTCCGCCGCAATCACCAGCCCCAGCGTCCAGCGCAGAGCCGTCATCGAGCGATTCTCTGAAGTGTTGGTCATCGCGCCGTCCTCTTCTGCGATTTCTTCGCCGATTTCGTTCGCCTGGACGCCCGTGGAGATCGCGTACCGTGGCTCGCAGCCGAACTCCGTTCCTTCATCCGATGGCTGGCCCGCGAATCCAATTTCAAACCGTAAAAGCGTTTTAGTTCCTTGACGCGCCGCAGCGATTCCTTCTCGAACGGGCATTTCCCGTCGAACGCATGCAGCACAATCCCTTCCAGCAGATCCCCGAGCGTCATGTCGTGGAATTCCGCAAAAGCCTTCAGCACCTTCAGCAGCCGCTTCTCCATGCGCACGCCAGTCTGCACCCGCTCAACCACGTATTGTGCCCGCGCCATTGTGCCTCCTAATGCTAAATAGTGTACCATGGTACCGAGGTACGATCACCAGGCAGTGCTCAAGAGCTCCTCGGCCGTCCAAGAAAACAGCAAAAGTACTTGCGCCTGTAGCGGCCAGCTTTAGCCGGGCAGCTGTTGCAGTTGGTTTCGGCCCTCTTTCCTCATCCGCCCTTCGCGAAGAATTACCCAACAAATGTTTACTATCCCCGCCAGCTTTCTTGACGGACGTTCCTACGCCCCGTAGCATATTTCTGTAGCCGCAGTTCGGAGGAAACGCTGTGGGCCAAAAAATTCATACAAGTACCCGCTTTCTAAATTCGCGATCATTTTTCACGCTGCGTTTCGCCTGCCTCCTCTTCGTCGCCATTGTTTCGCAATCCGTAAGCTCCCTCGCGCAATCGACGCCCGCCGCCAAGCCGCAACCCACCCAAGGCTTCCAACTCACCAGCACCGCCTTCGAACCCGATGGCGCTATCCCCGTGAAATACGCCTGTAACGGCGCCAACGTCTCGCCCGGCTTGTCGTGGACCGAACCGCCCGCCGGCACCCAAAGTTTCGTGCTCATCGTCGACGATCCCGACGCCGCGACGGCGACTCCCGCAGTCCACTGGCTGGTCTACGCCATCCCCGCCATGCAGCGCGGCCTGCAAGAGGGCACGCTAAAGAAGGGCACACTCCCGAACGCGGTGAAGCAGGGAAAAAACAGCGCGGGAAAAGTGGGCTACGGCGGTCCCTGCCCGGACCCGGGCAAAGTGCATCACTATTTTTTCAAGCTGTATGCGCTGGACTACACGCCCGACCTGAAGGGCAAAGAAAAGATTGCCGACGTCGAAGCCATCATCCGCGATCACGTGCTCGGCACCGCCGAATTAATCGGCCGCTTCCAACGCGAATAGCTTCAGCCATCAGGATTTGCGCAGCGCGATCCGGCGCCACAGCGAACCGCGAATGCCCAAAGATTCTTTATCCATTCCATCCAAAATCTTGTTGGATTTCTTCCATATTGGGATTTGACCCCCGGAAGCGCCACGCGATACGCTACCCACCGCAATCGTCTGTCGAGCCGCCCGTGGCCATCACCGTTACCGGCGCAGGCTTAGCACGACGCACCCTTTTTGAGGAGCCTCATGACTGCTGACCTTCGCAATTTCCTGGCGATTCCTTACGAAGAACTGGAAGAAATGAACCTGAAGATCAAGGAGCAGCGCAAGAATCGCGTCGCGCCGCACAAAATTCAGGAAGACCGCGTCAAATATCTCACGGACGAAAAACGCATCAAGGCCGTCACCGTGCTCTTCAGCGACCTCGAAGGCCGCCTGCACATGCTCGATTACGACAAAAAATTCCTGGTCAAGAGCTGGGATAACCTGACCTTCGACGGCTCGTCCATCCGCGGCTTCACCGCCCAGCGCGAGAGCGATCTGCGCTTGGGCATGGACTGGAGCGCTTTCTACCACGCGCCCGCCGACGTTTTCGGTTCCGGCAAAGTTTTGATCTTCGGCGAAGTCATCGACAAGGACGGTTCGCCTTACAGCGCCGATATCCGCGGCGTGCTGAAAACTTTCGCGCAGGAGCAACACAAAAAGCACGGCTTCACCCTGAACGCCGCCAATGAAATCGAAGGTTTCCTCTTCAACGGCGCCGACGCCGAAGCCCGCTACGGCGAAACCGGGAAATTCGAATACGTGAACACGGGCGGCTATTACCACTCGTTGCCGGGAGATCCGCTGCGCACCTTTATCGACACTTCCGCGGAAGTGCAGCGCGCCATGGGCTTCCAAAACGAAAAAGATCACCCGGAAGTCGCGCCTTCGCAATTTGAAATCAACTACGGCTATGGCGAAGTGGTCGCCGCCGCGGACCAGATCCAACTCTATAAATTAATTTGTCGCCAGGTCGCGACGCGCATGGGCCTCACCGCTAGCTTCCTGCCCAAGCCGGTCGTCGGCGTGAACGGTAACGGCATGCACACCAATGTTTCGATCAGCAACGACGGGAAGAACACGTTCTGGGATCCCAAAGGCGAGGAAAAGCTCAGCAAGTCCGGCTGGTCCTTCATCGATCGCATCCTAACCCACGCGAACGACATTTGCCTGATGCTCAATTCCAGCGTCAACGCCTATCGCCGCCTCGATCCCCATTTCGAAGCGCCCAACCAGATTAAAGCTTCGCCGGTCGATCGCGGCTCGATGATTCGCATCCCCATCGGCAACGAAAAAAGTTCGCGGGTGGAAGTTCGCTCCGTCGCCCCCGACGCGAACCCCTACATGGTCATGTACTCCATCTTTAAATCCGGCCTCGACGGCGAAACCGCCAAGATCAAAAATCTCCGCCAAGCCGAACGCTATCTGCCGGACAACATTTACACCGCGATCGACGATTTCCGTGGCGCGGACTGGACCACCAAGCTCTTAGGCGCCGACGTGAAAGGCCGTTACGCGGATCTAAAGCAAGCCTCCGCCGACCGCTGCTCGCGCCTCCTCGGCACCTTCGTCAAAGTTCCGGAAGTCCAATACCACCACGAGGTTTACAACCAGTACCTCTGGAACCAGTTTTAGTCTGCAGCGGTCGTCTCCTGCCGTCGTTTCGGGAACGTCGCTGCCGATGTCGGGTGGTTGTAGGGGCGGCTCTCAGACCCGCCCATTTTTTTCGCGTATCGACGAAGCCATCGGGCTCTGCCGTCAAACTCCAGTCCGTCGCCCACCCGCCTTTGGACGTCATCCAGAGGAGCGCTTTCCGCGATGAAGGACCTCTCGTCGCTTTCCGCCGTTCGCGAAAACCAAAAATTTGATACGCTCCTAACCCGATGACGCGCCTGATCGACTATCCCACCCTGCTCTTCATTTTTCTCTTGGTCTCTTACGCCCTCGCCCTCGAAATCGGTTTTCGTCTCGCCTCCCGCCGCAACGCGAACCAAGACCCAACCCTCCACGAACAAGCCGTCGGCGTGCGCGATGGCGTAGTCGTTCTGCTCAGCCTGCTGCTCGGCTTCAGTCTGGCCCTGGCCCTGCCGCGCTACGATCTCCGTCGCGAGCTCATCGTTGACGAAGCCAACGCCATCGGTACCGTCAACCTCCGCGCCCAACTTCTTCCAGATCCGGCGCGCAGCAAATCCATTGCACTACTGCGCGAATACGTCGACGCCCGCGTGCAGTTCTCGGAGCACGGCGCGGCCTCGCCGCAATTCGCCGAAGCCACTGCACGCAGCCATCTACTCCAGGCCGAGCTGTGGAATCAGGCTCAAGAAGTCGCCACGGCCGGTCCCACGGCCATCACCTCGATCTATGTTTCCGCGCTCAACGACATGTTCGACCTTGAGGCCAAACGCGTAGCCGCCCGCCGCAACCGCGTTCCCAACTCCATTTGGATCATGCTTTTCCTCATCTCTATTCTGGCCTGTCTCAGTTTTGGGTTCACTCTCCGGCGCCGCTTCCTGCTCTCCATGATCGTCACCCCGCTGATGATCGCGATCGTCATGGCCCTCATCGCCGACCTCGACACTCCCACCCGCGGCTTCATCCGCGTCGACCTCGACAGCCTCTACCAACTCCAATCCGACCTGCGCTCCCAAGCTCCTAAATAAAACCAATCGCCGTTGGCCAAGGCTGCGGAGCCCGATCGATTTTCGCGCATTTGGCAAACGCAACCCGCACCACCACGCATGCAAAAACACCACCTGTAGCGTCCGGCTTTAGCCGGGCAGCCGTTGCCTTCGATTTTCAGTTTTCGCTGGGTCTTTGTTCTTCGCTTCGGTTCACGCTGTCATCCCGACAAGGGCGCGCCCTTTGCGCCGACGAGGGATCGCTCTTCGATTCCTACTTCTTGCCACCACGCCAAAAAAAGCGGGGCCGAAGCCCCGCCTTTTCACTTCCGCATGAATCACGCCTCGAATCTAGTCGTAATACTCCGCGCCCAAATGGGTAATCAAATCCTCACCCACCATCCAGCGCAAAGTATTCTTTAACTTCATCAACTGAATGAACAAATCATGCTCGGGGTAAAGTTCCTTTGCGCACATCGGCGACTTGAAATAAAAACTGAGCCATTCCTGAATCCCGCGCATCCCCGCCCGGCTGGCCAAATCAAAAAACAACGCCAGGTCCAGCACGATCGGCGCTGCCAGAATCGAATCGCGGCACAAGAAATCGACCTTGATCTGCATCGGATAATTCAGCCACCCGAAAATGTCGATGTTGTCCCAGCCTTCCTTGTTGTCGCCACGCGGCGGGTAATAATTGATCCGAACCTTGTGATAAATCTTGCCGTACAGCTCCGGATACAACTCCGGCTGCAAAATGTGTTCCACCGCGCCCAGCTTCGATTCTTCCTTGGTCTTGAATGATCCCGGATCGTCCAGCACTTCGCCGTCGCGATTGCCCAGAATATTCGTCGAAAACCAGCCGCTCAGCCCCAGCATGCGCGCCTTGAACGCCGGCGCCAGAACCGTCTTGATCAAAGTTTGCCCGGTTTTGAAATCCTTGCCGCCCACCGGCACATTCTTGGCCTTGGCGAATTCTTCCAGCGCCGGAATGTCGACGGTCAAATTCGGTGCGCCATTGGCGAAGGGAACTCCCTCAGCGATCGATGCGTAGGCGTAAATCATCGACGGCGCAATCGCCGGATGATTTTCCTTCATCCCTTTTTCGAACGACTCCAGCGTCTTGTGTACCGCTTCGGGCTTCAAAAACACTTCGGTCGAAGCGCACCAGACCATCACCAGCCGGTCGCATTTATTCTTTTTCTTGAAATCGCGGATGTCTTGGCGCAACTGCTGCGCCAGATCGAATTTGTTTTTGCCCTTCTTGATGTGCGTGCCGTGCAGGTTCTTCACGTAGTTCTGATCGAAAACCGCCTTCATCGGCTTGATGGTCTTCAGGAATTTTTCGGCTTTGGCCAGATCCTTGGCGTCCAGCACGCCCGCTTTCAGCGCCGCCTGATACGCGTCGTCCGAAAATACATCCCAGCCGCCGAAAACCAAATCTTCCAGCTTGGCCAGCTTGATGAAATCCTTGATCTTCGGAGTTCGGCCATCCGTTCGTTTGCCCAGCCGGATCGTGCCCATCTGGGTCAGCGATCCCACCGGTATGGAATGGCCGCGCCGGACCAATTCCACTCCCGCCATGAAGGTTGTGCTCACCGCGCCCATCCCGGGCGTCAAAATTCCCAGCTTTCCCTTCGGCGGTGCCACACTCACAGGCCTGCGCATTCTTTTCCCCCAGTCATTATGTCCTTCAGATTTTTGTGTCGGAACACGACCTGCTGCCATACCACCACACTGGCTTCCGCCAGTAAACCGCATCGCATCGAACCGCGCGCCAGGCGCACTAAACGGCGCTAATGCGAATCAAGCGCCACTCAAAATGTTCGGTGATCACAACAGCACGACGGGACGCGTAAAACCGCATCAACAAAACAATCAATCATGCTGCACCGCGCTATTTTTTGCAAATCCAATCGGTTCACTGGGATTGGAACATTATGATGTAAGCGCGAATCTTTTCTCTTAGCGATCGTATTTGCATCTGTAGCGGCCGGCTTTAGCCGGGCCGCCGTTGTCGTTGCCTTTGCCTCGCGCTTGGGTTCAAGTTGTCATCCCAACAGAGGGACGGCGCCGTTCGCGGTGCCGACGAGGGGCCTCTCGTCGATTTCAGCGTCGCTTAGCCCGCAACAAAAACCCGCCCCAAAAAAATCACCCCGGAAGCACGCCTCCGGGGTGACGCAAAACTTCAAAATTAAAAATCGCTAGATCTTCTCGATGTGAATCGACCCATCTCCAGACGTCACCGACAAGGTATTCCCGCCAGCATTCAGCTTTCCATGAACCGCTGAATGGCTCAGAGATCCCGAAACTTGGATAGGGAAGTCCAAAGTAATATTCCCATCGCCGGTCCGCGCTTCCAGATTCGCATTCAAATCGCTCGGTAGCCGCAAAGTAATCGACCCGTCGCCCGACTTCACGTTCCATGAACTCGCCACCTTTGACCCGCTGCCTATCTGCGCGTCGATGCTGCCGTCGCCCGTCTTCAGCGCCAGCGAATCGAAGCGCCCGGAAACTTTCATGCTGCCGTCGCCGGTATCGGCGTCGAGCGAGCCGTCAAATCCGTGGCCTTCCACCCGCCCGTCGCCGGTGTGTATCCGGATTTCGCCATGAATATCGTTCGCGATCACGTTGCCGTCGCCGGTGTCAAATTGCAGCTTTCCCGAAACGCCCGTGGTGGAGATGTTGCCGTCGCCGGTGCGTATATCCAGTTCGGCTTCGCGCGGCACGCGTACGTTCACCCGCAGCGAACGATGGTTGCCGCCGAACATGTGCCAGCTCATATGCGGAAAATTGATTTCGATCGAAACGTGGTCGCCGTTTTGGCTTTCCACCACCTGCACGTCGTTCGGGCCAATCTTGTAGCCCTCCGACATAACCTCGGCGTCAATCTGCTTCTGGTCCGCTCCCGTGATGGTCACGTCACCGTCGCCAGTTTTGACGTACACGCTGGCGCGTCCGCTTACCTGATACGTTTTCTTCCATTCGTCCGCGCGCGCCGGCGCAGCCGCCAAGGTTGCGCTGATTCCTATCACCGCAATCGCCGCGGTCAAAAAATGGGGCCTTGTGAGTTTCATCAGGTTCGCTCCGTGGTGCGAAGTTCGCCTTCGCGTCGCAATCTCTAGAAGGTCTCGTGTACGGCCGGTTCGGGATTCAATTCGCCTGCGCCCTGCCTCGCCGTCTCAAAACTAGATACGCGCCTGGCCTCAAATATGTTCCGCAGAGTTCTATATCTTCCGACGTGCCTGTTCTAGGCCGACTTTTTCTTGGCGGCCTTGGTCGGCGGCGCCGTCGGTGCGCTCACCGCGCCGGGCCGTGGCCGCAGCGCCGCCAAAAACTCCGCCGTCCCCAAAGTGTTGATGACGTCCTTCTTCTCCAGCCAGCCGCGCCGGGCCGTAATCACCCCGTACTTCATCATCTTGAAATGCGTCGACGAGTGCGCGTCGGTCGAAATCACCACTTTCACCCCGCGTTCCTTGCACATCCGCAAATGAATATCCTTCAAATCCAGCCGGTCCGGATACGCGTTGCACTCCATGGCCACGCCATGCTTTTTCGCGGCGTCCAAAATCTTCTCCATCTCGTACTCGAACGCCTCGCGGCGCAAAAGCAACCGCCCCGTAGGATGCGCAATGATTTGCACATAAGGATTCTCAATTGCCGCCAGAATCCGTTCAGTCATCTCGTTCCGATCCATCTGCATAAACGAGTGAATCGAAGCGACCACCACATCTAATTGCCCCAGAGTTTCGTCGGCGAGATCCATCTGCCCGTTCTTCAGAACGTCCACTTCGATCCCGGCGAACAACCGTATCCCCGGCACCCGTGTTTGCGCATCGCGGATTTTCGCCAGTTGCTGCAGCGTGCGCTTGTCGTCCATGCCGTTAGCCACGGTGACGGCCTTGGAATGATCGGTCAATGCGATGTACTCGTAGCCCAGCTCGCGGGCCGCCTCGCCCATTTCTTCGATCGAATTGCGGCCGTCCGACGCCGTGGTGTGCATCTGCAAATCGCCGCGGATATCTTCCAGCTTCAGTAAAGCCGGCAGCGTGTGATTTTCCGCCGCTTCGATTTCGCCGGTGTTTTCGCGCAGCTCGGGCTCGATGTAATCGAGCTGCAGCTTGGCGTAAATATCGTGCTCGGTTTTTCCGGCCACGAATCGACCGGACTTCAAAGTCGTCAGCGCATATTCATTCAGGGTCCAGCCCATTTCTCGCGCGCGCCCGCGCAGCACCACGTTGTGTTCCTTCGAGCCGGTAAAATACAGCAGCGCCGCGCCCAGGCAATCTTTTTCCAGCAGCCGCACGTCCACCTGCAAGCCATTGCCCAGCACAATGCTCACTTTGTTTTCGCCGTGCGCCAGCGTCTGGTCGATTCCCGGATATTTCAAAATATGTTCAGCGACTTCGTCGATATCCGCCTGCTTCGACCGCTTCGGCTTCAGCGTCACCACCAGATCCACGTCGCCAATCGTTTCTTTCCCGCGCCGCAACGACCCCGCCGCGGTAATGAAATCCACGATGTCGCTTTTCTGCCCGATGTAGGCGATCAGCTTGTTCGCTTCATTCTCGGCCACGTCCAGTTTGAACCGCCCCGACGCGCGCTTGGCCACCGCCGTGGCTTTCAGAATATTTTCTTCACTCTTCTCCCCGAAACCTTCCAGGTCGCGCAGTTTCCCGTCGCGCGCCATCTGCTCCAAACCTTCCACCGTGCACACTTTGAATTTCTTATAGAGCAGCGCGACTTTCTTCGGCCCCATCGATTGCAGGTTCAGCAAATCCAGCAACGTCAGCGGATATTTTTTCAGCAGCTTGGCGCGCAGCGCATAATCCCCAGTTTCCAGAATCTCGCAAATGTGCGCGGCCATGTTGTCGCCGATCCCAGGCAGCTCTTTCAGTTTTTTCGGATCCTTGGCGACATCCTCAATTCGCTCGTGAATGCTGAACAGCAGCTCCGCCACCTTCTCGTAACTGCGATAGCGCCCGATGATCGCGCCGTCGATCTCCAGCAGTTGCGCCGTCTCCCGCAAAATTCTTGCCACTTCACGATTTTCCATAATGACCCCGATTCAAATTCCGCAGCTAAACCGCCAACGAAGCAGGGAACTCCGCCGCCGGCCGCCTGCGGCCCCGATTATAGATTGCTTTTCGGTGGATTTAGAGCGATCCGTGAGATCGGCCCGATACGCAGGATGCGCCCCGCCTCCATTCCAACACCTGCATAACCAGCACCGCACATAAAAAGCGTTGTCGACCCGAAGCGCAGCGAGGGACCTGCTTTTTACGCGGTTGGAGCAAAAAACATTCGCGAAGGACATGTCCAAAACGCGTGATTTGCGGCTCTCCGTACCGGGACTACGCAATAGGTGGAAACTTCTTCGCCGCTTCAATATCCTTCAGCACCTGCTCACGCAGCGCATCAAGGCTCGGGAATTTTTGCTCATCCCGCAGCCGGCTCTTGAATCGGACTTCCATCGGCCCGGCCGTCACCATGTCCGAAAAACCAAACAAATTCGACTCGATCGCCAGCGTCTGCCCGTCAAACGTCGGCCGCACCCCAATGTTCGTCACCGACTGAAAACCTTTCCCGCCCACCGTCGATTCCGTCGCATACACGCCATTCTTCGGCAGCAATTCCTGTGCCGTCGTCAGATTTAAAGTCGGCACCACCAGTTCGCGCCCTTTTCCGGTTCCCGGATGAATTTCTCCGGCCAACGCAAACGGCCGTCCCAGCATGTGCCACGCGTCTTCCATGCGTCCTTCGCGCACCGCTTGCCGGATCGCCGAACTCGAAACGATCGAATTCCCATCGCCCACCGGCGCGATCACGTCCACCTCAAATCCAAATCGGTCGCCGAGTTTTTCCAGCAGCGCCACGTCGCCTTCTTGCCGGTGCCCAAAACGAAAGCTTTCTCCGACCAGTACCGCCTTGGCGCCCATGGTCCGCACCAAAAAACTTTCCACGAAATTGCGCGCCGATACCTGAGCCAAGTCCAAAGTAAACGGCAACACCAGCGCCGACTCCATTCCGAACCGCGAAAATCCTTCGAGCCTCTGCGCCAAAGTTTCAATCTGCAGCGGCGCGGCGTCAGGCCGCAAAATTTTCGCCGGGTGTGGGTCGAAGGTCAGCACTGCCGGCATCCAGTGCGATTGATGCGCGCGCTGCGCCACATCTTCCAGAATTTTGCGATGCCCGGTGTGCACCCCGTCGAAATTCCCAATCGTCGCGGCCGTCGCCACTCCTGCTGCGCCGAAAAGCTGCCGCCACTCCTCCGCGGAGTGGGCCACGACCAACGGCTTGCGCGGCGGTTCGCTGACCGGAACTTCTTCGCGCGGAAATTGTTCGTACGCCATTAAATCTGCACCTCAAATTTCAAGCCATCGTAAGCGAGCTGCACGCCTTCCGACAATTTCGCATTCGCCTCGGTATGGCCCAAATCGTGACAAATATGGGTGAACCACGCGCGCTTCGGTTTCAGTTCCGCCACCAGCGCCAAAGACTGCGCTACATTCGAATGCATCGGGTGCGGCGTGTAGCGCAACGCGTCCAGAATAAAATCGTCCAGTCCTTGCAATAATTGTTTCGAAGGCTCCGGCACCGAACTGAAATCCGTCAGATACGCGGCGCCGCCAAAACGAAACCCGAGCACGGGCTGCGTGCCGTGATTCGCCGCCACCGGCGTAAATCTTAAACCGAAAATCTCGAACGGCCCGTCGATTCGCCGCATTTCCACGCCCGGTACCGCACTTTCCGTCGGCGTGTCGTCGAAAATGTACGCGAATTGGCGCCGCAGCGTCGTCTCCGTCTCCGCCGACGCGTATACCGGCACCACGCCACCCTGCTTCAGATTGTAAGGACGGATATCGTCGAGCCCCAGAATATGATCCGCATGCGAATGGGTATAAATCACCGCATCCAGCCGGTCAATCCGCTCGCGCATCGCCTGCGTGCGAAAATCCGGCGCCGTATCGATCACCACGTTGCGTCCATTGTAAGAAAGCAGCAGGGAAGGCCGGGTCCGCTTGTCGCGCGGATCGCCCGACTCGCACACCGCGCAATGGCAACCAAGCGTGGGCACGCCCATCGATGTGCCGGAACCCAGAACGGTGAGTTGCAGAGAGGCCATTATGATGAGGTGGTGTAAAAACCTGCGACTGCCGGAACTTGCTTTACGTAGCGGCCGCCTTTTTACCCTGAACGAAGTGAAGGGCGGCCCAGCACATCATAACTTCACTACCGACATCCCTTCTCGCGAAAAACGAGCGACCTGTCATCCCAAAGCGCAGCGAGGGATCTACTTTTTTGCGATCGACAAGCAAGACCAGGCCGATGGCCCTACTTCGCCTTGGCCTTCTTCGCCTGCTCCGCAGCCGCCTTCGAAATTTCCATGAACGTCAATTTCAAGCTGCCCAAAACCTCGATCAGCAAATTGTCGTCGTCCTTCGACAAATTCCCGCGGGTCTTTTCCCGCAGCGCATCCAGCATGTCGATCATTTCGCGCGCGCCTTCCAGATCCACAAATGGTTGGCCCGTGCGCGGGTCGGCCATTCCGCCCAGCATCGCCGCCGCGTTCCGCGTCAGAAAATCAATCAACAGCTGAAAGCTGCGCGAACTTGCGTTGACTTCCTCCGCACCCGGCTCCGGAATCAAATCGTTCGCCGCGCCATGCGCCAGCGTTTGCGTATCGAAACCCTGGCCCGCCGCACCCTGCGCGCCATCGAGAATCCCAGCTCCGCCAGCCGCCTTCGGCTGCGCGCCGGTAAACGCCGGCTGCTGCGCGGCCGCCTTACTATTGGCCTGCGCCTGCGTCGCGGCCTTCTTGGCCGCCGCTTCGTCGTCGCGCCGCTCCTGCTCCACCACTTCCGGCCGAATTTCGCCGCTTTCGCTGAAGAGCCGCCGGTCGATAACCTTGAATGAAGTGTCTTCTTGCTTCGGATCTGCCACGGAGAGTCCTTAGAACCGCCAGTTGAAGTTACACGCCAGTTTAACACTCCGCTCGCAGCCCTCACAAGCAGACCCGGGAACAACCATCTACAGTTAAGGTCAGCCTCACTAGGGGCTTGACGACGAACCCAGGCCATGCAACTCGGGAGGGAACTCGGCCCTCTCCCCTGATTTACTCGCTCTTCGCACCCCCACCACTCACTCAAACGAATGATGTTGCTCTCCGCAGCCAAAATCACCTGAAAGGGTGACGACAGAGACCTCGCCGTATGCGATATGTTGAGCCGCTGAAAAGGAGCGAACATGAGGCCTACGAATTGGATGAAGATTTTTGTGGGTGCCCTGTCGATCGGCTTACTTTCGAGCAGTGGGGCAATTCAAGGAATGGCCCAGGAACTTCCCAAGGTCTACGACGCCTCCGTGCCGCGCGAGCGTCAGATCGCGCTGGCCGAGAGCGCAGCCCCGGCCGAGGTATCAAGCAAGGCCACAGTTTATATTCTTGGCCCCAAAGGCGATGAGAAAGTTCGCGAAGGTACCAACGGCTTTAGCTGCTTCGTCGGCCGGCATTTCGTAAAGCCCACCGAAACGTCGGTCGAGCCGGCGTGCTTCGACGCCGAAGGCAGCCGGACCATTTTGCTGGTTTATCTGCGGCAGGAAGAACTGCGCTCGAGCGGAAAATCAGAGGCCGAGATCAAAGCAGACGTGGCGAACGGATATAAGGAAGGCCGCCTCAAATACCCCAGCAAGCCGGGATTCCTCTACATGATGTCGGGCGAGAACCGTTTGCCTTCCGGCAATGGCGCCACTGCCAGTTTCCCCCCGCACTTGATGTTTTATGCACCGAACATGACGACGAAGGACATAGGATTCGACTCCCAGCCACAGCTGGATTATCTGGGGATGACGCATCCCGGAGCGGGGGATAATCTAATCGTCGTCGTTCCAACGGCATCGACGCCGCCGGCTAGCGGAACTGGTCGCTGAGACCGCAATGAAAAAGACCATACTAACCTTCGGAGTGATTTCTGGCGCGATTTCCTCACTGATGATGGTGGGCACGGTGCCGGTCCGGCACATGATCGGCTACGACAAGAGCATCGTCATCGGGTACACCAGCATCGTGCTCTCATTTTTTCTGGTGTTCTTCGGCATCCGGTCCTACCGCGACAACCTCGGCGATGGCCAGATTACGTTCCTGAAGGCTTTTGCCGTCGGCATCTCCATTACTGTGCTTTCGTGCCTCTGCTACGTGGTGAGCTGGGAGGTGATGTATTACACGGTATTCCCTGATTTCTGGGACAAATACGGCGCTCATTTGGTTGAGAAACTCCAGGCCTCGGGCGCGAGCCCTGCAGCCGTCCAGGCAAAACTTCAGCAGGTGACCAGATACAAGGAGCTGTACAAAAACCCATTCCTCAACGCAGCGCTGACCTTCATCGATCCTTTCACGATTGGGCTGGTGATCACGCTGATCTCGGCAGCGGTCCTGAGGAGAAAGCCGCTCGTGCAACCGGAACAATCGCCTTCGCCAGCATCCTGAAAACCGGCCGGCTTCACCCGAGGGACGTCGTGGACATTCGTTATCACCAAGTAATTGCTGGTCCAGCCGCCTGCGATAACTCCCGATCAGTCGACTTAGCGGGATTTACTCCTTATGCCCATAAGTTTCGCCGAAAAAGTCTCCCGGCTTCCAGCTAGGGCGCCCTGGATGCTGCGCGATGTCGTATCCAACCAGGAAATCGACTTGCATAAACTGGACGGCGGCATCGAAGTCGAGTACGGCGTGCTCTACGAGTGCCATGTGGAGGGCATCGGCGATATGGGTCCGTTCAAGGACGGTCTTTTTTGTGGGACTCGAGGCCAGTCGCGCCGCGTGGAAGCGATTTTGGTGTGGATCCAGCCCAGGACGCCGTAGAGCTCCCCAATTTTCCGGGCGAATTTTGCCGCCTTCGCTGTTCCCGGCCTTCACCAGCGAGGTTCGCCCTTGCCCATGATCCGGCAGCTATTTATGCCGAATATCCTCCGGTGAGCGCTGCAGGTCCAAGGGCTGCACCCGCAAATCCCATTTCACCGGCACCGACGTCGGTGGGTAGCACACCGTCGCATCGCAGGCCTGATATTTCAATTCTCCGGCAATCGAAAGTGTCTTCTCCGAAGTCGGCAGTGCTGGCGCGCCGTTGGGTCCCTTAGGGATGTTGACCGTCACATCCTGGCTGATCCGGAATTTCCCCTCGAACACCGGCACGGTTTCCTTGATGGCCGGCAAAAAAAGACTGATCGGTTTGGGGAATACTGCGGGCGCCGCTTCCACCTCCGCAGTCGGTTGCAGCATCAGTTGAATCGGCTTGTATCCGGTCACTCCCGGCGCGTAGACGTGCACGCCCGCCGGCAATTCCACCTCTGCGGTCAGCGTCACCCGGCTGCCCAGCGTCGCCGTCGCGTCGGATTGTTCCAGCGTCAGCTTCAGATGCGGAGCATCGACGTCACGGCGCACTTCTTCGGTCAACTCCGGGAACAGTTTGCCGATCACGTTATTCGCGGTGAAGCGATCCGTGTAGTTCGTCTCGAAATATTTTTCGCGGATGACGCCGGCCGCGTCGATGAAATAAAACCCGGGATGGGCCATGCCTTTGGTCATTCCGGTCGCTTGGCTATTGAACACTCCGAAGCTGCTGATGATCTTAGACTCCGGGTCGGCCACCAGCGGAAACTCAATTTTATGCCGGTTGGCGAAATCCTTCAGGATCGCGGGACTGTCATAACTGACGGCCACCAGCTTGATTCCTGTCTGCTCGAACTTTTCCTGGGCGCCTTGCAGCTGAACCAGCTGCGCTTTGCAGAACGGTCACCAGTCCGCGGACCGAAAAAACAGAATCACCGCGCCGTTGCTGCCTTTGAGGCTCTCATTCGTTTGCTCGTGCTCAAATTGATCCGTCCCCGAAAACGCCGGAGCTTTTTGCCCGACCTCCAGTCCCACCGCTGGCGTATCCACTTCGGTTGCCTCCCTCCCAGCGTGTGCGAATGGGCTCGCCGCCAGTGCCAAAACTCCCAGCATCACGATTCCCATCTTCATTTCGCGTCCTCCGCCTGCCGCCCAGTCCGCCGTAGCTTCTGCGATTGCCCAATTGTCATAAAGTTTCAAAATTGCCACCCCAACTTGCGCCATACGAACGTGTCAATTTCTTCCCGTCGTTTTTTAGAAATGCGCTTCTGGTCTTCCCGGCCCAGCTCTTGTATCGAATTGGCGCTCCTTGTAGATTGTTGAAGCACAGGAGCGATCACATCCGTCGTGGCCTCAGCCAAAAAGAAAGGCTTCGCCAAACGAAAAGCCTCGCGTCGCCCGAGCCGTGAGCTGCGGGCCACCAAAGCCGTATCAAAAAGAAATCTCAAGGCAAAGCGCGGTCCCGCGATTCCCATCACCGCTCGCGATAAGCGCGCGGGCAAATGGTTCGAAAAGCTGGTCGCGCTACAGGCTCGTCTGCGTGGGCCGGGCGGTTGTCCCTGGGACCGTGAGCAAACCCATCAATCCCTGCGTAAATTTCTGATCGAAGAAACCTACGAAGTTCTCGACTCCATGGAATCGAGCGACGCCAAGCATTTTTCCTCGGAACTGGGCGATTTGCTGCTGCAAGTTATTTTTCATTCGATCCTCGCCGAAGAAACCGGCGCATTCACCATTTCCGACGTAATCGAATCGGTGCACACTAAGATGGTGCGGCGTCATCCTCACGTCTTTGGCAACGTAAAAGCCAAAAACTCCAAAGAAGTCTTGAAAAATTGGGAGCAGATCAAAGCGCAGGAGCGCGCCGAGAAGGCCTCCGACGCGCCGACAGCCGCAGGCAGCGAAACTTCGGAACCGTCGGCCGGCCCAGAGTCAATTCTCGGCGACGTCCCCAAATCTTTGCCCGCCGCGCTGGAAACCTACCAGCTCACGCGCCGCGCGGCCCGCGTCGGCTTCGACTGGGAAGACCTGCGCGGCATCTTCGAAAAAATCGACGAAGAAAAATCCGAAATTGTCGACTCGTTGGACCACTTGGCCAAGCGAGCCGCGGAACAAAAGCTTAAAACCGACCCCAACACCAAACCCGCGCCTCCCGACCTCGCGCATCTCGAAGAAGAAGTCGGCGACCTGCTCTTCGCCGCCGTAAATGTCGCACGCTTCGTCGGCACCGACCCGGAAATCGCCTTGAAGCACGCCAACCGCAAATTCCTTCGCCGATTTCAATGGATGGAAAGCGCGGCCCACGCCGAAGGCCGGAAATTCGCCGATCTCCCGCGCGAGCGGATGGAAGCCTTGTGGGATCTTTCCAAACAGCGCGAAATCTCCAAGGCTGCCGCCAAGCCATGAGCGGCGCAGCAGACCGCGGTCCGATCTCCGCGAACGCCGTCGAAATCCGCCACTGTGACACCCTCGCTGAATTCGAAAAATGCGTTCAGCTCGAACGCATCATCTGGGGCGAGCGAATTGCCGTGCCCTCGGCAATTTTCGTAGTCGCGCTGCACACTGGCGGTCAGATCCTGGGCGCCTTCGATGGTGATACGCTCGCCGGCTTCACGCTCGCTTTAGCCGGGAATCACGCGGGAAAAACTTTTCTTCATTCGCACATCACCGGAGTTCTTCCCGCGTACCAGAATCAAGGCGTCGGCCGCCGCTTGAAACTCTTTCAACGCGAGGACGCGGTGAAGAAAGGAATCAACCTGATCGAGTGGACCTTCGATCCGCTGGAAAGCCGCAACGCCCATTTCAATCTGAACCGGCTTGGCGCCGTCTCGCGCCGCTTCCTCCCCAACTGCTACGGAATCACCGACAGCGAACTCCACGCCGGCCTGCCCACCGATCGCCTGATCGCCGAATGGTGGCTGGATTCGCCGCGCGTCAAGGCCGCAGTCGAGGAGCAAAAGGAATCGCCCGTCGCCGACTATCGCGCGATCTGCATGTCGGCGAACATCACGGAAATCAAAACGAAAAACCGCGCTAACGCCGAAAACATCCAGACCGCGCTGCGTCATGAATTTCAGCATCTCTTCCGCGGAGGTTACGTCGCCACCGGCGTGCAGCGCCGCGCCGACACCGTCGAATATATTTTGCAGCCCGCCGCTTCCATCGCCGGATTGCGTCTGCCAGAATATCGCCCGGAAGAATTCGAGGACTAAGCGCGTAAAGGGCAACTTGGCCTTCAGCTCATTGCGCAGCTGTACCGCTTGCGACAACGGGCCTCCGCACAGACATTTAGGGCACGGAGAGGTTTTTAGGGGGTCGGAGCTTTAGCTCCGACATAAATGCTTGGCGAGTAGTGGGCTTTAGCCCTTGAGGAAACGGTGTTGAATCTTCTGATCAGCGACACCGAGCAAATTGAACCGCAACACAGACTGTAAAGGTCAACCAAACGATGCGTGTTCGTAAAATCACTCTGCGCGAAATCCACCTGCCGCTCATCGCGCCATTTCGAACCAGTTTCGGCACCAGCACGCTGCGCCGCATCCCGCTGATTGAAGCCGACGTCGATGGCGTAATTGGCTGGGGCGAATGTACTGCCGGAGAAGATCCTTATTATTCTTACGAAACGGTCGAAACCGCCTGGCACATCATTCGCGATTTTCTATGGCCGGCGCTACAGGGCAGGGAATTCTCGTCCGCGTCCGAAGTCTTCGATATTTTTGCTCGCGTGCGCGGCCACAACATGGCCAAAGCCGGCGTCGAAACGGCCATCTGGGACGCCGAAGCGAAGCAAAAAAATATTCCGCTGGCGAAACTGCTCGGTGGCACCCGCGAAGAAATCAGTTCCGGCGTTTCGATCGGGATTCAACCGGGGATTCCAGAACTGCTGGCGAAAGTCGAAAAAGAACTCGCCGCCGGCTACCAGCGCATCAAAATAAAAATCATGCCGGGCTCAGACATCGAACCGGCACGCGCGCTGCGCGAACGTTTCCCGCGCATCCGCCTGATGGTCGACGCCAATTCCGCCTACACCCTCGCCGACGCCGCACGGCTGAAACAGCTGGACGCGTTTTTCCTGATCATGATCGAGCAGCCGCTGGGCCACGACGATATCTATTCCCACGCCGCGTTGCAGCGCCAGATCGAAACGCCGATCTGCCTCGACGAATGTATTCACGATTACGAGCACGCCCGCGCCGCGATCGAAATCGGCGCCTGCAAAATCATCAACATGAAACTCGGCCGCGTCGGCGGCCACACCGCCGCCAGGAAAATTCACGATTTGTGTCAGGCGAAATCGATTCCGGTGTGGTGCGGCGGCATGCTCGAGTCCGGCATCGGCCGCGCCCACAACATCGCCATGTCCACGCTGCCGAATTTCACGCTGCCCGGCGACGTTTCCGCCAGCCGCCGCTACTGGACCGAAGACATCATCGAGCCGGAAGTGGAAGTGACCCCGCGCGGAACCATTAAAGTTCCGACAGTGCCGGGCATCGGCTACGCACCGCGCCTCGATCGCATCGAATCGCTTACCAGACGTAAAGAGGTTCTCGAGTAACCCGCGCTCGAGCCATATCCTGAATTCTTCCGCCAATTCGCCAGCCGCTTCGGAAACTTCGCGGCCCAGCCGCGCGCTCCTGGTCTCCGGCATGATTCTGATGTTGATTTTGTGGTCCCTGAATTATGTCGCTGGAAAAATCGCCCTGCGCACCATCGACCCCGTCACGCTCGCGTGTTTTCGTCTGGTCCTCGCGGCGCTGGTCATGCTGCCCATTTACTTCGCGATGCCGAATCGCACGCCGCTCAAAGCTGCGGACATTTGGCCCTTAACTTATCTAGGTTTTCTGGGCGTGATCCTGAATCAAGGCCTCTTCACGGTGGGACTCAATTTCACCACCTCCGACCATTCCGCGGTGATCATCGCCATCGGTCCGGTCATCGTCCTGCTCCTCGCCCGCGCACTGAAGCTGGAAGTTTTCACCGCCGGGAAAATTCTGGGCATGGCCATTTCCTTCGTCGGCGTTTTTCTGCTCGAAACTGAAAACGGGTCGCCTGCGAATTCTCCGTTTCTGCTCGGCGACGCCATCACTTTTTTCGGCGTCATCGGTTTCGCGGCCTACGCAGTTCTGGGGAAGAGAATCGTGGCGCAGTACGACGCCATCGCCATGAACACCTTCAACCTCGTCGCCTCGGCGATCCTGCTCGCGCCCCTCACCATTCGCCAGTCGCTGCACCTGAGCTGGAAAGCCGTCACCGTCTCCGGCTGGCTCGGCATGATCTATATGGCCCTCGGTAGCTCGATCGGCGCCTACACCATTTTTTACTGGCTGCTGCGCTACATGTCCGCCTCGCGCGTGGCGGTCCTCAGCTATTTTCAGCCGGTGGTGGTCATCGTCCTCTCCGTAATGTTCCTCAGCGAGCATCCCACCCGCAACCTGCTCATCGGAACCGCCTTGGTCCTGGTTGGCGTCTATCTCGCCGAACGCGGCCGCGGCTGAGCTACCATCCCCTCGAGCGGCGACCCGCCCGAATTCCGACGCGCCGCATCACGCCCCAATCGCTCTGAAAATGTTGGAGATAACGACGTACCCCTGTCCCGCAGTACCAACGAAACTTAATCGAATCGCCCGTGTTATATGCTTCGGGGACATTCCCTAGGCTTGGTCGGGCTGTTGATTGGATAGCAGTTAACCGGATTGCAACCAACCGCACTCCAGGTGAGTCCAATCTGGTAAGATGGCGCACAGCAGGATTTCTTTGGCGCCTTTGTCGGTTCGACCGGTTGTTGGTGGAGGGCATACACATGACACGGTCTACATTTTTTAAATTCCTCTTTGCGGCGCTTCTTGGGATTGCGTTCGTTTCCGCGCCGGGTTCTGCATTCGCTCAGCACGGTGGCGGTGGTCACGGCGGTGGTGGCGGTGGCGGCTCCCACGGTGGCGGTGGCGGAGGCGGCTTCCACGGTGGCGGCGGTGGCGGTTTCCATGGGGGCGGTTCCGCGGCTCGTGGCGGAAACGGCGGCGGCAACCATTATTCCAGCTCGCCCAATCATTTTTCGTCCGGCCAGAATCGTTCCTTCAGTTCGAACGCCGGCCGCTCCAATTCGTTCAATTCCGGTTCCCGTGCAGGATCGAACTCGTTCAATTCCGGATCCCGCGGCGCTTCGCCGAGCACCAACGCGCGTTCCAGCCAGCCGTATTTTGGACGTCAGGGCGGCGGCAACAACGCCAGCAATTCTGTTCGCGGCGGTCTGAACGGCGCGAATGGTGCAAACCGCTCCGCCGGTTCCTCGTCCTTCGCGAACAACCGCGGCGCGTCGCCGAGTTCGAACGCCGGCTCACGCTCCAGCAGCCTGACGCCGGGCGTAAATTCAAACTCTTCACGCGGTGGTAATTCGCTATCCGCCAGTTCGCGCAGCGGTTCGGCCGTCTCCACCAATCGCGCGCTGTCGCACATCGACAACTCGCATTTCGGCAACTCTTCGACCTCGCGCGGATTTTCGTCCTCCACTTCCAGTGGTTCGCGCTTCAGCAACACCTCGCTCGGCACCAGCCATTTCGGTAGCTCAACCAGCCGTTCGTTCTCCAGCACCGGTGGTTTCCACAACGGCTTCAACGGCTCCGGCTTCCATGGCAACACGATCGGTCGTGGTGGCTTTTACGGCGGTGGTTTCAATCGCGGCTTCGGCTGCTGTGGTTTCGGATTCGGCCGCGGATTCGGCTGGGGCTGGGGCGGTTGGGGTTGGGGATTTGGCTGGGGCGGTTGGGGTTGGGGCTGGCCTGGCTGGGGTTGGGGATTGGGCTGGGGTTATCCTGGCTACATCGGCTACAACCCATACTGGTATGGATCTCCCTACCCGTATTACGGCTACCCGGGCTATGGCATCAGCTATGGCGACCAGGATTCCAGCTCGAACCAGGGCTACAACCAAAACGATAACCAGAATTACAGCCAGAACCAGAACTCGAACGGAGACTATTCTTTCTCCGCCAACAATAACTTGGGCGTAGCTACTCCCGGAACTATCACCAGCGACAACAACTCCGTGGCCAGCAATGACAACGTCGAGCCGGCGCTGGAGAGCAACGAGAACACCAACCCGATCACCGGCAACGTGGCCGCTTCCACTCCGACCGCTTTGATCTATCTCAAAGACGGCACGACCTACGCCGCCAGCGACTACTGGCTGCAGGGTGGGCAGCTGCACTACACCGTGAACTACGGCGGCGAAAGCACGCTGAGCATGGACGAAGTCGACTTGCAGCGCACCGTGGACGAAAATGCGCGCCGCGGCATTCGTTTCTCGCTGAAGCCGAATCCGTCGCGCGTCAGTTCGCAGCCGCGTCAAAACCAGAACAACTCGGCGCCCGCGGTAGCACCCGCGCCGTCGAGCGATCCGGCACTGCAAACCGCGTCGCAGTCGCAGACTTAACCCCTGCAGTACAGCTAGAAACAAAAAGCCCCGGCGACGAAAGTCTCCGGGGTTTTTTTATTTTCGTAATTTTATTTTTGCCGCCGCAAATAAAAAACAGCGCCGGAACTTCGCAGTTCCAGCGCCGCACTAATTCTCAACCCCGCCCCGCCATGGCACGATAAACGTCCCGTCTGCAGTCAGGATAGTGAATTAAACTTGAATCTGGTTAGTTCGAAGAAACGCCGGCCGTCTCGAGTTCTTTCTCGTGATGGCTGTGCGACTTCGAGCTGTTGTTGCGTTGAATTTCGATCTGGCCCTTCAGGTACGCGCCGTCTTCGATCAGCACCCGGCCGCCGGTAATGTTGCCGACCACCGAGCCGTCCTTCTTCACTTCGACCCGGTCTTCGGCGAACAGGTTGCCGCGGACTTTGCCGTAGACGATCACTTCGCGCGCGTGCACGTCGGAAACGATTTCGCCGGAGGAGCCCACGGTCAGGCGCTGGCCCTTCAAGGCAATCGGTCCTTCGACCTTTCCTTCGATTTGCAGATCTTCGTCGCCGGAGATCTGGCCCTTAACCGTCAAGCCGGGGCCGAGCACCGCCGCGTTCTTCGCCGAAGGCGCGGTGGAACGCACCGGAGCCGAGGTTGAAGGCGATGAACTAAAACTGGAAGCTGCGGGCGCCGCAGGATACGTCGTCGCTGGCTGCGCCGGAGCAGGCGCTGGATATTCATTCTGCTTGTTGCTGTTCCACATGGTCCCTCCGAAATGGCTGCCGGAAATTTGTGTTTCGGGTCCGCCTACAGGTCAATCGCTACTGAAAATTTGCGCCGGAAATCTCATCTCGGCCGCAGAACCAATGTAGGCGCTGCCCCGTAGCCCTCGCAATCGCAAATCCCGCCTAAGTTTCTCCCGACAAACTGGCCCGAAGGACAGGTGGCGAAACGGTTGTGCGGATTCCTCCGCCATCCTGCAGCTTCGGGCCCAATTTCCATTCCAATTTTCCAATTACTTAGTGGCCGGTGGTGATTACCGCGCGGAAGCGCACCGTCGAATTCATCATCGCGTCGTACGCCTCTTGATACTTTTCCAGCGGGAACGTCTGGGTCATCGGCCGCACGCCGCTGAGCGCGCTGAACGCCAGCGTCTCCTGCGAATCCATCGAGGTGCCCGAATACCAGGACCGAACTCCACTGCGGAAACTGATCGCTTGCGTCGCGTTGAATTCGATCGGCTTTTCGCCCGCACCCACGACCAGCAATTGCCCGTCGATTCCCAAACCGCCGATGGATTGGGTCATGGCGTCGGCGGCGGTCACGGTGGCCAGAATAATTCGGGCGCCGCCCATTTTTTGTAGTTCTTTCGAAATATCCTGGGTGCCGTTGTCGAGATACACGTGGGCGCCGAGTTTTTTCGCCAGCGCTTCTTTGTCGGCACCACGCGCGATGGCCACGGTTTTGAAACCCATTTTCGCCGCGTATTGCACGCCGAGATGTCCCAAGCCGCCGATGCCGAGAATAGCTACGACCTGACCGGCCCTGGCTCCGGCGTTGCGTAGGGCATTGAAGGTGGTCACTCCGGCGCAGACCAGGGGGCCGGCGTCAACCGGGGTCACGTCGTCCGGAATGCGCGCGAGCGCATCGGAATGCGCGATCATATATTCGGCGTGGCCGCCGTCCCGCGTAACGCCGGTCACTTCGCGGTTGACCAGGCACATCGCGAAATCGCCGCGGCGGCAGGAATCGCAGTAGCCGCAACTGCCGCCGAACCAGCCGACGCCCACGCGCTCGCCGACTTTCCAGCCTTTGACGCCCTCTCCCAGCACGTCGATCACGCCGGCCGCTTCGTGGCCGGGCACGCAGGGATAGCTGATGCCGGGCCACCACCCTTCCTTAGTTAGCACGTCGCTGTGGCAGACACCGCAAGCCTGCACCTTAACGCGCACGTCACCCGGGCCCGGATTCGGAATGTCGCGCTCCACAATTTCCCATGGCCCGTGGGCCTTCGCCACTTGTACCACCGTCATTTTCTTTGCCGCTGCCATAGATCCTCCGCAGTATGAATTTCGAATCGATTGCGATGCGCCAGACGGTTTGGATGCGCGGCCAATATACCAAGGTGCGTGAGATTCGGCGTCACAAAACGGGCCGTTTGAGCCCCGGTTCGTCGGCGGGATTGGAATTTCATTTTTCCCCGGGGCGTGTTACGGTGCGCGGCGGATGTTATTTTGAAGACGCGATGGCTCGCGACGCGCGAGTATTTCACCTTAATGAGGACCGGAAAGTGGTGAGCGCATGAAAATGAAAACGAAAACACCGACGATAGACGTGCCGGGGAAGACGAAGCCGGGAGCCGGGCCGGGGCCGGGGCGGAGTGCGGCTTCGGAAGCGGCGGCGGAGCCGGAAATTGTGGGCGGGCTGGCGGAGGTGCGGCCGCGGTCGCTGAGCACGAATGGGCATGGGAAGGCGAAGCGGATTGCGGTGATCCCGGGCGATGGGATTGGCAAGGAAGTGATCCCGGAGGCGGTGAAGGTGTTGAAGGCCGCGGCGCAGGCGGGCTCACGGGAAGTGAAGCTGACCGAATTCGATTGGGGAGCGGACCGCTACCTGCGCGACGGGGTGACTTTGCCGGCGGATGCGGTGGAAATGTTTCACCGCGATTTCGACGCGATTCTGCTGGGAGCTATGGGCGACCCGCGGGTGCCGACCAACGTGCACGCGGCGGATATTTTGCTGGGGCTGCGGTTCAAGCTGGATTTGTACGTGAACGCGCGGCCGTGCGTGATGTTCGACAAGAAATTCACGCCGCTGAAGGACCGCACGGAGAAAGACGTGCAGTTCATGGTCTTCCGGGAAAATACGGAAGGGCTGTACGTGGGGATGGGCGGAAATTTCAAGAAGGGGACGGCGGACGAAGTCGCGATTCAGGAGGATCTGAATACGCGCAAGGGCGTGGAACGAATTATCCGCTACGCGTTCGAATACGCCGAAGCGCGCGGGCTGAAGCGGGTGTGCATGAGCGACAAATCGAACGCGCTGACGTTTGCGCACGATTTGTGGCAGCGCGTATTTAAGCTGGTGCGCGCGGAATATCCGGGGATCGAGGCGTCGCACCAGTACATCGACAACCTGCTGATGCAGATGGTGCGGGATCCGGCGCAATTCCAGGTGATCGTGACGTCGAATTTGTTTGGGGATATTGCCAGCGACCTGGGCGCGCAACTGGCGGGCGGGTTGGGCCTGGCGCCGTCGGGAAATATTCATCCCGGGCAGGTGTCGTTGTTTGAGCCGGTGCACGGGTCGGCGCCGAATATCGCGGGCCAGGGGATTGCGAACCCGATGGGTTCGATTTTGACCGTGGCGATGATGTTTGAATATTTGGGGTGGCAAGTTGAAGCGGATGCGATCGATCTGGCGGTGCGCGGTGCGTTACGCGAAGGCAAGACGCCGGCGGAATTGGGCGGGAAGCTGGGCACGCGCGAAGTGGGGGATTGGATCGCAAACGCGGTAGCGAAGGGATGACGCTCGAAACGGGTCCCGCGCGACTCTTACGGTGCATCCTAAGCTAAGCTCGCCGGCACCCTGCCGGGCAGCTTGCGCGAAATAATTGTTCTTGACAAAACTTAACATAAGTCTCAGATTCTGCCGCAGGCGGGCCCCGTAGCGCAAACAAGCCTTAAAGTTCCGCACGACCTTAGATCCGACCCGTAGGAGGCTACCTTGGAAACCGTGATGGGAGTTTTCACGTCTCGCGACCGCGCTGAACAAGCTTTGAAAGCTTTGCTTGAACATGGAGTTCCGGAAAGCGAAATCGTTTTTCTCAGCCGCTCCGAAAGTGAGGCGGTTGCAGTCGGTAAGGAGATTGGCGGTACGGCCGGAGGATTAGCGGGAGGTGCCGTGGGCTTGGGCGCCGGCATGGTGGTGGCTTCACTGGCTCTAATTCCCGGGTTAGGTCAGGTGTTTGCGGTGGGAGTCGGAGCGGCGGCGCTTCTGGGATATCTAGGGAAGCAGACCGGAGAGGCGGTTGGGGAAAAGGTCGGAAAAGGCGAGCATCTGCCCGCTCCGGCGACAGCCGCGACGGCCGCGCAAGACCATGAAACCTTCCTGGAAGTGCTGAGGGAAGGGCGTTCACTGATCGTGGTGCGCACCGAATCGTCAGCCACGGCGCGCGCCGCGTCTCAAGTGCTGGATGCCGAGAGCATCGCCACGAAGCCCGCTTCGACGCGAAAGATGCAGGCCGGAATCCGGCAAGTATCGGCGGACGTGACCGCGATCGACGTGAAAGGGCGGATCGTGATTGGCGAAGGCAACGTGATGCTGCGCGAAATGATCCAGCAATTGGTGGAAGGCGGGAACCGGCGAGTGTTATTGGTGCTGGAAGACGTCGAGCATATCGACAGCTCCGGAATCGGCGAGCTGGTGCGCGCGCATACCGCAATCCGCAGAGCCAGCGGGCAACTGAAGATCGTCCATCCCAGCGCAAAAGTGGATGAAATGCTGCATATGACCATGCTGCACAAAGTACTAGATGTGCATCCGGACGAGGCCAGCGCCATTCAGTCGTTCACCAGCGGGAGTGCGGCGGCAGCAGGCCGCTAGTCGGAAGCCGATTCAGCGTCTGAAAAAAAACAAAAATGGAGGTCATAGTGAGGCGCGCCTTCGTGCTTCGCTAGTTAGTCTTAGCTAATTATTCTTAATCGCCGGGTCGGCTTGCAGGATGCTGCCTTCGATCAGATCGGTTTTGACGGTCATTTTCTGGTTGGGCAGCAGGTCGACGTCGGTTTCGAAGGGGCGGTAGCCGGCCAGATCGATTTTGATTTTGTGTTTGCCGGGGGCGATGAGCATGGCTTTGCCCACGCCCTTGAAATCGCTGACGCTGCCGGCGAATTTGCCGTCGACGAAGACCGCGGCGCGGTCGGGAGTGACGTCAATTTTTACCTGTGCGTTCACTTTGGCGTAGACGGCGTTGGGATCTTTCTCGAGGCGAACCGTGACGAGGATCGTTTTGCCGGGCTCGATCACGACTTTTTGATCTTCGTTGAGGTAGCCGGCCTGACGCACCGAGATTTCGTGCTCGCCGGGTAGCAGCAGGACTTTTTTGTCGGCCTTTAGTTCCTTCACGTAGCCCACATATTGGTTGTCGACCCAGACGCCGGATTCCCGGTCGAGCTTCGTGACCCCTTTGAAGTCGACCTGGCCCATGACGCGGTTGGCGGTGGGATTTTGATTCTGATTCTGGGCGTGGGCGACAGGGAGCATGGACGCGGCGACGAGTAGTGCGGCGCAGCAGCGGATCATTCGTGACCAGAACATTCGTGCCTCCTTGCGAAATTCAGGGAGATTCATCTTTCACTCGAGACGGAAGAAAAGGCTCCTGAGTCATTATCGAGGGTGGGAGACGAAAGCAGAATACATGGATGGATGTATTTCGCCGTTGCCGGTCTTCGCTGCGGGAAATCAACTGATGGTCGAGGTGTCGGCGGTGCGACGAAATAAAAACTAAAGCAAAACCTCAAAGGCAAAATCGCAAGTCAAACGCTGCCCAGCTGAAGCTGGCCGCTACAGGTGGCGTAACGTTCGGCCTGGGACACGGGGAAAATCGAAGAGAGATCCCTCGTCGGGCGAAAGGCGCCCTCTGTCGGGATGACCACCAAAAGCTGAAGCAAAAAGCGCAGGGCGCGGCGCGGAATTTTGTCGCCCCGTCGCCTTAAGTGAATCTTGGGGCGCGCTAGAGTTCGCGAAGGGCCAGCGCGATGGGGCGGCGGGCGGCGCGGATGGCCGGGGGAAGTCCGCCGACGATGCCCATCAGTAGCGCGAAAATGATTCCGGCGACGAGCAGCGGAGGCGTGACTTTGAAGGCGAAGGCCATGTGCGAGAAAGTTTGCATGTTCATGGTGCCGGTGGTGTACCCGTTTAATGGCAGCACGAAGAGGCAGCCGAGCAGGCCGCCGATGAAGGCGATGATCAGCGCTTCGAACACGAAGGAGATGGCGATGCTGCTGCCGGCGAAGCCGATGGCGCGCATGGTGGCGATTTCGCGGGAGCGTTCAGAGACGGCGGAATACATGGTGTTCAGCGCCCCGATGACCGCGCCGATGCCCATGATTACGGCGACGAGTCCGCCGAGCACCGTAATCAGCGTGGTGAGCACCTGCGACTGGCGCGCGTAATAATCGAGTTCGCGATCGACTTCCACGGTGAGCTTGGGGTCGGCGGTGAGCGCGTCTTTCAATTGGTTGTAGGCGGCAGGGGAATCGAGGCGCACGGTAACCGACTGGTAGAGATTTTCGGGGCGTTTGTAAACTTGGTTCAGCACGCGGCTATCGGCCCAGACTTCGGAGTCGAAGGCGCTGCCGCCGGCGTCGAAAACGCCGACGACGTTCCAGGTCTGGCCGCCGAAATTGATGGGCTTGCCGAATTCGAGACCTTCGTAAGTAGATTCGACATTCTTGCCGATGACCAGTTCGGCGAGGCCGGGCTGAAAAAAGCGGCCTTCGATGATTTTTATGTTGGGGCGGACTTTAAGTGTTTCTTCCGATACGCCGCGGACTTGAACATTGGCGTTGGTGTGCGTAGTTCGGAGATTGAAACCGGCGATGACCACCGCTTCGGGACTTACTAGCGGCTGGCCGTTTTCGCGCATGATGCCCGGAGCGTCTTCGATGACTTTTACCTGATCGAGCGAGACGGAGCCGTCGAGTTCGGCCGAGGAGCCAGCGCGGCGGATCAGCGCGTTCTGCGGCGAACCGGAATTGACCAGCGTGGCGTGGAAGCCGCGCGCGAGCGCCAGCATGGCGCAGAAGACTCCCACGGTCCCGGCGATGCCGACGACGGCGACAATAGCCGAGAGCCAGCGGGCACGCATGCTGCGCAGGTTGTAGACGAACGGAATCGCCATCGATCAAACCCTCCGAAGCGCGTTCACGACGCGCAGGCGCATCGCGGTGGTAGCCGGCAAAATTCCGGCGAGGAAGCCAATGCCAATGGCGCAGACAATACCCAGCAGGATCGCGGAGCCGGGCAGAAAGAATGTTTGCAAGACTCCGCCGGTAGGATCGCCCAATACAGTCATGAGTTTGGCGAATCCGAGGCCGATGGCGCCACCGACCACTGCTACCAGAATCGATTCAGCCAGCACGATGAAGAGGACGAAGCGGTCAGAAAAGCCGACGGCTTTCATGACCGCGAGTTCGCCCAGGCGTTCGCGGATCGCGAGCGACATGGTGTTGCCGGTGACCAGCAGCAGGGTGAAGAAAACGACCGCACCGATGGCCATGATCAAGAATTCGATGTTGCCGGCTTGCTTGACCCAGGACGCGGCCATGGCGGCGAGGGTTTCGGTTTTGGTTTCGAAGGGCGAATTGGCGAACTGGTCGTCGATGGTTTTGATGACCCGCGAAGAATCGTCGGAAGAGTCGAGCTTTACGGTATACCAGCCGGTTTGCCCCTTGCCGAAGGTGCGGCGCTCCTCGAGATATTGTTTTTGGAGCCAGAACTGGGTGAGGTCAATGCCCTCGCGGGGACTGTCGTAGATGCCGCGAATGTTGAATTCCCATGTCCCGGTGCCGTAGATCGGAGCGGTCAGCGGAATGCGGTCGCCGACTTTCCAGTGAAAACGATCGGCGGTGCGCTTGCCGACGATGGCGCCTTCGCGGTCGGCGACGAAATTATTCCACTGGTCGTCGGGTACGACGAGCTCGGGGAAGACGAGACGCTGAGTGTCGGGATCGACGGCGAAGCTGGGGAAGAAATTCTTGGGGTCCTGGTAAATGCCGCCAAACCAGCTCTGATAGGTGACGTACTTTACGCCGGGAATGCGCTGAATTTGATCTTTGTAGGACAGCGGCAACGGCTGAATGATCGAGACCTTATTAATGACCATCAGGCGGTCGATGCCGACCAGATCGACTCCGCCGCTGAACGCGCCGTGAATGATGGCCAGAAATCCGAAGAGAAAGAGCGCGACGATGAACGAGCCGACGGTCAAAAGCGTGCGGAGCTTTTTTCGGCGCAGGTTGGCGAGTAGCAGCGGCAGGAACTTCATGCGAGACTCCCGGCATGGGCGCTTTCGACCAGCACGCCTTTGTTCAAGTGAAGTGTTGCTTGAGCTCGATCCGCGGCTTGCGGATCGTGAGTGACCATCAAGATGGTCTTATTGTGTTCCTTGGAGAAACGGGTCAGGAGTTCAAGTATTTCATCAGCACTCTTGCGGTCGAGGTCGCCGGTCGGTTCGTCGCACAGCAGGAAGGTGGGATCGGCGACGATGGCGCGGGCAATGGCGACGCGCTGTTCTTGTCCGCCGGAAAGCTGGCGTGGGTAGTGATTCATGCGGTCAGCGAGGCCGACGATGGCGAGCGAGGCTTCGACGTGCGAGCGGCGCTCGGATTTCGAGAGCTTGGTGAGCAGCAGGGGCAGCTCGACATTCTGAAACGCGGTGAGGACCGGGATCAGGTTGTACATCTGGAAGATGAAACCGACGTGGCGGGCGCGCCATTCGGTGAGCTTGGAACTGGACATGTGGGTGACTTCGTCGCCGGCAACCGTGATGCTGCCTTTGCTGGGAACATCGAGGCCGCCGAGAAGATTGAGCAGCGTTGTTTTGCCCGAGCCGCTGGGACCCATGAAAGCCACGAACTCGCCCTGATCGACGTCGAGGTTCAGGGATTGCAGGACGTGGATTTCCTCGCCGCCGCGGCGGTAGGTTTTGTCCAGACCGCGGATTTTGATGAGGCTGTTGGAGTTTCCGGTGCCGTCGACTCGAACCATGTGGTGCTCCTATGTCGTGATGGCGCTGTGGGCGCCTGAATAGTGCGGCAATCGAAGAGAGATCCCTCGTCGGGCGAAGGCGGCCCGCTGTCGGGATGACAACGAAATGCTAAGGCAAAATCCTAAAACAAAAGCTTAAGACAAAAGCCAAACTTAGATCTAAATCCAAAAATCAAAAGCCAAATCTGCCCACCTAAAGATGGCCGCTACAGGTGGCCTGCTTTACGGCTCACTTGTTGATACGTCGCGCCTTAACTTTTATTTCTTACTTCTTTAACTGAATCGATTCGCCGTCATGCAGCTCTGGCGGGCCTTTGGTTACGACCAGGTCGCCGGGAATTAGGCCGGCGAAAATTTCGGTGTCGCTGCCGCGCGGGTTGCCGGGCTTTACGGCGCGGCGTTCGAGTTTATTGTCTTTCACGATGTAAACGATTCTGGAGCCGTTGTCGTCACGCAGGGCAGCAGTGGGCACGGTGGCAACCGGCTCGACGGCGCCGGCTTGTTTTTTTGGTTCGTCGCCTAGAAATGTGACTTTGACGCCCATGTCCGGAAGAATTTTCGGGTCGAGCTTGATGAAGGAGATGCGGACCTTCACCGTGGCTTTCTGGCGGTCGGCGGTGGGGATCACGGTCCGGACCTTCGAGGGAATCTGCCAGTCAGGATAGGCATCGAGTACCGCAGTGACTCTTTGTTCTGGCACCACGCGGGCGATGTAGGCTTCGTTCACGTCGACTTCGATCTCATTGGAATTCATGTCGACGATAGTGGCGATGCCGGTGCGGGTGAAGCCGCCGCCGGCCGAAATGGGTGAGACCATTTCGCCGACTTGGGCGTCTTTGGAAACGACGATGCCTTCAAAGGGCGCGCGGATGACGGTGTTGTCGACTGCCTGCTGCGCTTCGTTGATGCGCGATTCAGCCGCGGCGACTTGTTCTTTGGTCAGCGCGATTTTGGCGCGCAGGCTGTCGGCGCTGGTCACGGCGTTGTCCAGAATCTCCTGGCTCTGCACTCCTGCGGCTTGCAGTTCTTTCGAGCGATGCACCAGTAGTTCCGCGTTTTTCAGTTGGACTTCGTAGTCGGCGATTTGTGCTCTGGTGGAATTGCGATCAGCGACGGCGGAATCGAGCGCGCGTTTTACGTCGGAGTCGTCGAGCTTGGCGAGTATCTGGCCTTCTTTGACGTGCACGCCTTCGTCGAAATAGACGCCGATAACGCGGCCGGTAATTTTCGCGGCGATGGTGGCGCGGCGGCGCGGGGTGACGTAGCCGCTGGCGTTGAGCAGCGCCGTGGGGCCGGCATTGCCGGCTTTTTGGGCGGCGGCGACTTCCACTACGGGTGCGCTATTGCGCGAATAAAAGGTGGCGCCGGCTACCAGCGCCACGACCAGAATCGCGGCGAGAATGATGCCGAAAATCTTGCCGGTCTTGCGCTCCTGGCGTTTGTCTTTATCGATGCGGAGCGCGCCGAGGTCGGGCCGCGCTGCGTTGGCCGAGGTGGACATTTAATTACGAGGACTCCCTTACGGTTTGATGGCTGCCACTAATATACATTACGCGGCGGCTGTGTTGGATATAACGGTTGGTGAGAACATTTGTTACGGCGCGATGTTTGGTGCCGCGCGTAAGAAGGCAGAAGCGTGGGCGCTTAACACAGAGAAACGCGGAGGAAAGCTGGAGGGCACGGCGTCGAGGACGCAGCGAGGTTTGGGACGGCGGAAGGGTTAATCGGAGGATGAAGAAAAGCGGGGACGCTGCATGAGTCGCGCCGGGGACAAATCGAAGAGAGATCCCTGGTCGGGCAAAAGGCGCCCTCTGTCGGGATGACAACGAAGAGCTAAAGCAAAATCTTAAGAGCAAAATCAAAACAAAAGGCTACCCAGCTAAAGCTGGCCGCTACAGGTGGCTTCACGTGCGACTCGAAGTATCTTGGGGTCGAAGCGTTGGCTGAAATGTCGGCTCGCCGAGGTACGAGTTCATTGGTCGCGCCATGGTGACGAGGCTCGTTTCAACGCTAAAGTAATACCTTACTTTATTTTTTTTGAGATTTTCAATTTTTCTACCCGCTGTGCCTGTTCGATCCGCGCGGCCATTCTGCAATTGAACTTGAAGTGTCGGAGGGTCGACGAAATTAAGCGTAGAGGGCGCGGCGGGGATTGGGCCAGGGGATAACTTTTGCGAAGAAGAGGCCGAGGACGAAGCCGCCGATGTGAGCCCACCAGGCTACACCGCCTTCTTCGATGTGGCCGGCGCCGCCGAGGGTGCCGTAGGCGCTGAGCGCTTGAATGACGAACCAGAGGCCAATGAAAACGATGGCTGGTATGCGAGCGCGAAACCAGATGATGAAGAGTGTGACGAGCGTGTAGATCTGCGAAGTGGGAAAGAAAACAATGTAGGCCCCCAGCACGCCGGAGATGGCGCCGCTGGCTCCCAGGGCGGGGATGTGCGAGCCCCAGGAAAAGGCGGTTTGGGCGATGCTGGAGCCGACGCCGCAGAGCAGGTAGAAAATTAGGTAGGGAATCGGGCCCATGCGGTCTTCCACATTCGCGCCGAAAATCCAGAGGAACCACATGTTGCCGATAATGTGCAACCAGCCGCCGTGCAGAAACATACAAGTGAAAAGCGGGAATAACGCTGTGACGATCGAGTAGTGGTGGCCGGCGAGGGCGGACTGGATGCGGGCCGGGATTACGGCGTAGGTATTGACGAAGGTTTGGGCGGCGTGTGCGGGCAGCGTGATTTGGTAGATGAAGACGGCGACGTTTATGAGGATGAGCAGCAGGGTAACGATGGGGAAGGAGCGGCGCGGGGTGAGGTCCTTCAGCGGGATCAAACTTTTTTCTCTCCGGGATTATTTTTTTCGTCGCGGTGCGAGGTTCAATTATATGCGGGAATCTCGATTACAATTGAATGGAGTGGGGTGGTGTGTTAGAAATTTTCGTTTGAGTCGCGAGTGATAGCGCGGACTGAGCATGGCTGCAATCGAAGAGAGGTTCTTCGTCGCGTACGGCGCTCCTCTGAATGACGGCCAAAGGCGGGTGGGCGATGGGGATCGCTGGACGATCGATGCTTTGAGCCGCGGTGATTTTTGGTGGATGAAATCCCTCGCTACGCTCAGGATGACGTCAAACGCGATTGGTGCGCGACTGTGAAATTGAGATGAAATTGAAATGAAGTTGAAGTAGAGGTTGAAGTGGTTGTTCCGTACATTACTGCGTAAAAAAGAGAAAACGACACCAATGCCAGTACACGAATCCGAGGCGATTATTTTGCAGACTTATCCGCTGGGCGAGGCGGACCGATTGGTTAGTTTTTTGTCGCGGTCGATGGGGCGCGTGCGGGGAGTGGCTTCCGGGGCGCGGAAAACGAAGAACCGGTTTGGATCGACGCTGGAGCGGTTGTCGCATGTGAATATGCGGTTCTACGAGAAGGCGAATAAGGAGTTGGTGCGGATCAATGAGTGCGAGCTGGTGGAATCATTTCTAAGCGCGTTCAGCGATTACGATTCGAGCGTGGCGCTGGCGATTCTGAGCGAAGTGACCGAGACGGTTTTGCCGGATCACGAAGCGTCGGACGCGAATTTTCGGTTGCTGCTGCTGACCGCGCAGATGATCAAGCGCACCAAACGATCGGAACTGCCGCTGTCGTATTTTTCGCTGTGGACGGTGAAGCTGGGCGGGTGGCTGCCGCGATTGGATCGTTGCGCGCGGTGCGGTCGGACGTTTGAAGCCAAGGATTCAGCGTATTTTTCGCCGAGTGCATCGGCGGTGGCGTGCAGCAAGTGCCGGAAACCGGGGATGCGGACGCTGTCGGCAGCGGCGCTGTCGGGTGCGCAGCGGATATTGGCGGAGCGCCTGGATAAATTGACCGAAGAAATGGTGCCGCCGCGGACCGCGCGGGACTTGACCGATGTTATGCTGGACCTCATTGAACATCAAATTGGCCGCAAGCTGAATGCGCGCGCCCTGCTGGAGTCATTAGCGTGAAAAAAGTGAAAGTGAAACATGCGAAGCCTGCGCCGAAGTTGAAGGGGCTGAGTTTTCAGGACCTTCTACTAACACTTGAACAATATTGGACGGAGCGCGACTGCATTTTGCAGCAGCCCTACGACATTGAAGTGGGCGCGGGCACGATGCATCCGGAAACTTTTCTGCGAGTGTTGGGGCCGCAGCCGTATCGGGTGGTGTATGCGCAACCGAGCCGGCGTCCAGCGGACGGGCGCTACGGTGAGAATCCGAATCGGTTGTACAAACACACGCAGCTGCAGGTGATCATGAAGCCGGCGCCGGCGGACGTGCAGGATTTGTATCTGCGCAGCCTGGAGGCGGTGGGAATTAATTTGAAAGAACACGATATTCGATTCGAGGAAGACAACTGGGAATCGCCGACGCTGGGCGCGTGGGGCATTGGCTGGCAGGTTTTGCTGGATGGGCAGGAAATTACGCAATTCACATATTTTCAGCAGAGCGGCGGGCAAGATCTAGATCCGATTTCGGTGGAAATTACGTACGGACTTGACCGAATCGCTTCTTATTTGCAGGGTGTCGACAACGTTTTCGACGTGCGCTGGTCGGACAAGGTGACGTATCGGGAAGTGCGACTGGCCGAAGAGCAGCAATTTTCGGCGTACAGCTTTGATTTTGCGGATGCGGGGTCGATTCGCAAGCAGTTTGATTTGGCGGAAGCGGAAGCAGCGCGGCTCTTGCAGTTGTTCGCGGGGTTAAAATCGCCGGCGGCGAAGAAAGGCTTTCCGATTTTGCAGGCGTACGACTTCACTTTGAAGTGTTCGAATTTTTTTAACCTGCTGGATGCGCGAGGGGCGATCTCGGTGACCGAACGGGCGGCGATGATTGGGCGGGTGCGGAAGCTGGCGACGCGAGTGGCGTCGGCGTGGCTGGAGCAGCGCGCGGATGCCGGCGCAAAGGTGGCCGGGCCGACATCTGCGGCGCAGGTTGAAGGGCAGGTTCGGGCATGACCAGCGACGTGAAGAAGAGCTTGAAGGGGCGCGGCGATTTTTTATTTGAGATAGGGTGCGAAGAAATTCCTGCGGGAATGATCGTGAAGGCTTGCCGGGAACTTAAAGCGCTACTTGAGAAATATTTCGTCGCGAATGCGCTACTGGATGAAGGCAGCGCGGCGAGTTCAATTGAAACTTTCGGTGCGCCGCGGCGGCTGACGGCGATTGTGAAAAATGTTCGCCTGAAACAAGAAGATGTAGTGCGCGAAATTACCGGACCGCCCAAGGCGGTCGCGTACGACGCGGTCGGCGAGCCGACGCGCGCGGCGATGAGTTTCGCCGAAAAGCAAGGCATGGCTGTTTCAAAACTTAGCATCATCATGACGCCGAAGGGTGAGTACCTGGCGGCGAAGCAGGAAGTCTCGGGGAAACCGGCGGCACAAATTCTTGCGGGCGTTTTGCCGCAGGTGATTCAGGAAATTAGCTGGCCGCGGTCGATGTACTGGACCGGGCTCGGGAAGCAGCGATTCATCCGGCCGATCCGCTGGATCGTGGCGCTGTTGGACGGCAAGGTGGTGCCGTTTGCGTTTGCCGACGTGGTCTCGGGAGCGCATACCGAGGGCCATCGATTCTTGGGGAGTTCGAAAATCGCGCTGAGTGGGCCGCAGGACTACGAACCGAAGCTCAAGAAAAACTTTGTATTGTGCCGACCGGCGGCGCGCAGCAAGAAAATCGAAACGGAAATCGCGGCCATCACCAAGAAACACGCAGTGAAGGTGCACCACGACGAGCATTTGCTGGAGATGGTCACCTATTTGAATGAGTATCCGTCGGTGATTATTGGCGATTTCGATCCGGCGTACCTCGCGCTGCCCGATGAAATTCTGCTGACGGTGATGCGCGATCACCAGAAGTATTTTGGGTTGGAATCGAAGGGCGGGGAACTGGCGCCGCATTTTCTGGCGGTGATCAATCTGCCGAGCGACCCGAAGGGACTGGTGCGCGAAGGGCACGAGCGCGTGTTGCGGGCGCGGTTTGCGGACGCGCAATTTTTCTGGGAGACGGATCAGAGGACTCGGCTCGGCGACCAGTTGCCGAAATTGAAAGCGGTGACCTACGAATCGCGACTGGGCAGCTATGGCGATAAAGTCGAGCGCATACGGGCGCTTGCGCGTTGGCTCGCGGAGCAGTGGTTCAGCGCGGGCGTGTCGCAGGCGGATGTGGCCGGTTCAGATCGCGCGGCGGAGCTGGCGAAATGCGATCTGGTCACCGAGATGGTGCGCGAGTTCACCGAACTGCAGGGCGTGGTGGGCGGGCTCTATGCGCGGGCGCAGGGCGAGCCAGATGAAATCGCCTGGGCGGTGTACGACCATTATAAGCCGGTGGGACTGGACGATCCGCTGCCACGGAATTTAACCGGATGCGCGGTGGCGCTAGCGGACAAGCTCGATTCGCTGGTGGCGTTTTTTGCGGTGGGCGCGGTGCCTACCGGTTCGAGCGATCCCTTTGCTTTGCGGCGCGCGGCCCAGGGGATTGTGAAGATTATTCTCGAGCGCAAGTTGCCGATGTCGCTCTCGGCGGCGATTTCGGCGGCGGCGAAAGCATTGAAGGAGCATGCACCGAAAATCGAGGCTACGGAAGCGGTTCAGAAGCAGGTACTGAATTTCCTGCTGGAGCGGGCGAAATTTTTGCTGCGCGAGAAGGGCGGTTTTGCGTACGACGAGATCAACGCCGCGTTTGCGGCGGGCGCGGACGATCTGGTGGACGCGGCGGACCGGGTGGCGGCGGTGAAAGCGATCCGCAACATGAAGAATTTCGTGCCGCTGGCCGCGTCGTTCAAGCGCATCCGGAACATTTTGGAGAAATCGGCGGGCGGCAGCGAACGGGACCATGCCACGGTGAGCGCGGAACTGTTGTGGGAGCCGGCCGAAAAGGAATTGCACGCGGCGGCGCAACGCATCGGCGAAGTGGCGCGCGCCAAAAAGAAAAATCGGAAATATCGAGAAGCACTTGAAGCGGTGTCGGAGCTGCGGCCGGCGATCGACGCGTTCTTCGACAAGGTTCTAGTGATGGTTGAGGACAAGAATGTGCGGGCGAACCGGATCGCGCTGCTTGGGAATTTACTTAAAGAATTCTCGACGGTCGCGGATTTTTCCGAGCTGGGCGGAGAAGAGAGCCGGCCGGCGTAGTTACCCGGATTTTTAGTTCAAGTGGAGTGCGAGATGTCGGGCCGGCGACATTTCGGACACTTGAATCGTCACTTTAGGTTGCAAATGTCATCTGGGCCATTCGCGTTGGGAACGAATCCACGACGATTCGAGGGCGACGATGAAATATATTTATTTCTTCGGAGCAGGCAAGGCGGAAGGCACCAGTGCGATGCGCGAACTGCTCGGTGGCAAGGGCGCCGGGCTCGCGGAAATGACCCGCATCGGGCTCCCGGTGCCGGGCGGATTTACGATCACCACGCACGCCTGCGCGTATTACCTCAAAAATAAAAAATATCCGAGAGAGCTGCACGCGGCAGTAGCGCAGAATCTGGCGCGTCTGGAAAAACTGACGCGCAGGAAGCTGGGCGACGCGGAAAATCCGCTGCTGGTCAGTGTGCGTTCGGGCGCGGCGCGCTCTATGCCGGGGATGATGGAGACGGTGCTGAATCTGGGCCTCAATGATAAGTCGGTGGAAGGCCTGGCAGGGGCGACGAGGAACGAGCGGTTCGCTTATGACGCGTACCGCAGATTCGTGCAGATGTATTCGACCGTGGTGAACGCGCTGCCGAAAGACGACCTGGAAGAAAAGTTGCGGGCGCTGAAGGCGCGGCTGAAGGTCAAAGATGATACGCAGGTAACGGCCCACGGCTGGAAGCAGCTGATCGCGGAGTACAAGGCGTATTACAAACAAAAGAAAGGCACGGAATTTCCCCAGGACCCGCAAGAACAGTTGTGGGGCGCGATCGGTGCGGTGTTTCAGTCGTGGCGGGGAGAGAAAGCGCAGAAATATCGCGTGGCGGAAAAGATTCCGGACGATGCTGGGACGGCGGCCAGCGTGGTGCAGATGGTTTTCGGGAATACCGGCGAAGATTCCGGCACAGGGGTGTGTTTTACGCGCGACCCTTCGACCGGCGAGAAGGTTTTCTTCGGGGAATTTCTGGTGAACGCGCAGGGCGAGGATGTGGTGGCGGGAATCCGCACGCCGTTGCAATTGACTGAAATGAAGCGCGTCATGCCGCACTCCTACAAGCAGCTGGAGCAGGTGCGCACCAAACTCGAGAAGCATTTTCGCGATATGCAGGACATGGAATTCACGGTCGAGAATGGAAAGCTGTACATGCTGCAGACGCGGAATGGCAAGCGCTCGCCGTCGGCGACGTTCCGGATCGCCGTCGACATGGTGGGCGAGAAGCTGATCACAGTTGAAGAAGCACTTGAACGCGTTAAGCCGGAGGATATCGAGCGGCTGTTCTATCCGGTCATCGATCCCAAGGTGCAGCCGAGCGAATTGCGGCACCGATTATTCGTGACCGGTAACAACGCGGTGCCAGGCGCGGCGGTGGGCAAAGCAATTTTCTCGGCGCACGAAGCGGAAGACTGGGCGGCGCGCGGAGAGAAAGTCGTTCTGGTGCGGCACGAAACGAGTCCCGAAGATGTGGGCGGAATGTATGTGGCGCAGGGAATTCTGACCGCGACCGGAGGCAAGACCAGCCACGCGGCGGTCGTGGCGCGCGGGTGGGGCAAATGCTGCATCGTGGGCGCCGAGAATCTGGAGATCGATCTGGCCGCGAAGACCATGAAGGCCAATGGCCGCACGGTGCGCGAAGGCGAATGGATCACACTCGATGGCAGCGACGGTTCCGTTTACACGGGTGAGGTGGGGTTGATCCGGCCAGAAGCGCCGCTGGCGTACGCGACTTTATTAAAGTGGGCGGACAAAGTGCGGCGTTTAAGGGTGCGCACGAATGCGGACACGCCGCAGGACGCGCGCCTGGCGCGGGAAATGGGCGCGGAGGGGATTGGGCTGTGCCGCACCGAGCACATGTTCTTTAAGGATTTCGAATTTCCGGAGCGTAGCGCGGAACGGCAACTGGCCATCCAGGAAATGATCCTGGCGAGGAACGCGGAAGATCGCAAGAAAGCCTTGAACAAGCTGCAGCCGTTTCAGCGGCGCGATTTCATCGGGATATTTGAAGCGATGGATGGGTTTCCGGTGACCATCCGGCTGATCGATCCGCCGCTGCATGAGTTCATTCCGCACGAGCCGAAGAAGCAGGCGGCGTTGGCAGCGAAGATCGGAATTCCGGTGGAAGAGGTGGCGCAGCGGGTGAGCCAACTGTACGAGTCGAACCCGATGCTGGGGCACCGCGGCTGCAGGTTAAGCATTACCTATCCCGAGATTTTGGATATGCAAGTGGGAGCAATGATTGAAGCGGCGGTGGATTGCAAACAGCGCGGCGTTCAAGTATCGCCTGAGATCATGCATCCGCTGGTGATGGACAAAAAAGAGCTACAAATTTTGTCACAAAGAACGCGCGAAGTGGCGGACCGCATCATTCGCGACGCTAAAGTGAAGCTTGAATATATTGTGGGGACGATGATTGAGTTGCCGCGGGCGGCTTTGCTGGCGCGCGAGATCGCCGAGGTGGCCGAATTCTTTTCGTTTGGGACCAATGATCTGACCCAGACGACTATGGGATTGTCGCGAGACGATGCGGGCCGGTTTCTGCCGGTATATATTGACGAGCGGCAAGCGGGGATCTTCCAATTCGATCCGTTTCAGACTTTGGATATTGCCGGCGTCGGGATCCTGATCGAGTGGGCGATCGTGAGCGGGCGGAAGGCGCGGCCGAAATTGAAGGTGGGGATTTGCGGAGAGCATGGCGGGGACGGGCCCAGCGTGAAATTTTGCCATCGGGTGGGGATGGACTATGTGAGTGCCTCGCCGTTTCGGGTGGCGATTGCGCGGTTGGCGGCGGCGCAGGCAGTGATTGAGGAGCGGAAAATCGGAACCCGCGGTGGGAAGAACGCGCGACGGCAAAAATAAAAAGCAAGGGCTGCCGGGCTAAAGCCCGCCGCTACAGGTGGCGTAACAGGGGAACGTGATTACACAGGGTCGAAGGCCTTTGATTATTGGGATTTGCGGGGGGACGGGGTCGGGTAAGACTACGATCACGCGGCGGATTATTGAGGCGTTGTCGGATACCAGCGTGGTGGTGCTGCAGCAGGATAATTATTACCGCGATTATCCGGGGCTGTCGTTCGAAGAACGGGTGAGGATTAATTTCGATCATCCGGACTCGATGGATACGACGCTGCTTGCCGAGGACGTGAGGAAGCTGCGCGCGGGGCAGGCGATTGAGCGGCCGACGTATGACTTCGCGAATTTTCAGCGGCTGCGCGGGACGGTGCGCATCGAGCCCTTGCCGGCGATTATCGTGGAAGGCATTTTGATTTTCGAGTCGAAGCCGCTGCGCGAATTGATGGACATCAAAATATTCGTCGATACCGACGCGGATCTGCGGTTTATCCGGCGGCTGGTGCGGGATATTCGCGAGCGCGGACGGACGATGGAGATGGTGGTCGAGCGATACATGAACACGGTGCGGCCGATGCATCTGGAATTTGTGGAGCCGTCGAAGCGGTATGCGGATGTGATTATTCCGGAGGGCGGCCATAACGATGTCGGGATTGATTTGGTGACGCAGAAGATTCGGTCGTTGTTGCCGCGTTAGGTCGGAACTTTGGGCTGGTTCGCGGCGTATAGGAGAGAGAAGGATCGGAGGGGCCGTGAAATTTCTGCTGTGGTGCATTTTGCTGGTGATTTGCTGGCCGCTGGCGTTGCTGGCGCTGATTCTGTATCCGTTGGTGTGGTTGATTCTGCTGCCGTTCCGGATTGTGGGGATCGCGGTCGATGGAGTGCTGGAGTTGCTAAAGGGAATATTGTTTTTGCCTGGGAGGATTTTGCGCGGGCCGCGGACGGCGTAGTGGCTGCGTGATGGAATTCTCAACGGTGGGTGTCGCACCTCCAGGTGCTCGGAAGCATCCCGGATTGCACCCGGGCCCCACGGCCCGGGCTAACTTATGCCGCGCCTCCGGCGCTGGTTGAGTCTTGGTTTTTGATCCCGCTTACCTCAAGCGCTCAGCAGCTCCAGAGGCTTTTCAATTCGACATTCTTCAAGTGGTCTTCATTCGGTACTTCTCAAACTACCTTCGGCGAAAAGTAAACTCTGTTCTTCAATTCTAGCGAGTTCAAGGGTTAGCGGAAGCACTTCCCATGCTCCTCAGCTTCTCGTTGAATTGTCGGAATTACGACCCGAAGTAACACTTGATGTTCAGGTGAGACCGAGATAAGGAGTGGGTGTACCGTCGAGCAGGGCGGGGTCTGCTTGAAACTTCGGGTGAGGTTTTACTTTAGGTGTTGATGGCGCCGCGGAAGTGGCGGAGGCTTCCGCGGCGGTGGCCGAAGCGAGTGCGGGGCGATGAGTTAGCGGTCGAGGAGATTCACGGCGTGGGCTTTCGATGCGGCCGAATTTTCGTTATGGACGGCGACGGCGTGTGGCAGGTGCATGACCGTATCGGAATTCACTACCGCAATGAAGATGCGGTTGCGCGTTTCGATCGCGGTGCCGTTCTTGCCGAATTCCGACATCAAGTACGCGTAGCCTTCGAAGTGGCCGGTGGGGATCATATCCGGCTGCTTGGATGCGAAGGCGACCGGAACCTGGTCACCGGTGACGGCGGCCGCGTCTTGCATGAACCAGGCCACCTCGCCGGGACGACCCAGTCCGCCGGGCTTTTGCACCGCGATGACGCGGGCATGTGCCGAAGCGCCCTGGGCGATGACAGTAACTCCGTTGACGACCACGTCTTTGACTACGATCATGTTGACGATCGCGCCTTGCTTGATCTCGTCGGCGTAGATCTGCCGGCTGAGCGCAACCTGCACCGGCGTGCCGCCGGGGACTACTACTTTCACTTCGTGCACGTCGCCGCTGGCCACTGGTGCCTTCTGTTTTTCCAACATTTCCAGGATCACGCGATCCGAGATCCCCGCGGCTTTCAACGCATGCAGTGCGTACTCCGAAGTGTTGAAGGAGCAGGTGGACAAGTGAATGCGGCTGACGATCAGCTCCGAGGTGGCGTGAGCGTGGTGCAGATCGAGCACCGACTGATTGGTCATGGTCACAGCCGGGACGCTTTCATTGCTGGGCGTGGAGACGGACGGCGCGACCTGATCGCCGAGCGAGTCGGCGGGCGCGGCGTCGCTGACATCCGAAGCGAGGACCCATCCGGTCTTGCCTTCCGGGGTGGAGACGTGGAGATAGTCGGCGGAGCTGTCGAGCACTTCGACCTTCGCGCCGCAACGCAGCTTGGCCATCTCGTCAAATTTTTCGGTAGAGCGGTACATGAGGATGTACCCGTCATGCGCGCCGCATTGAGTGTAAGCCACGGTGCCGGCATACGCGGGGACCGCTGATCCAGCCAAGAGTACTGCTGCTGCAAATCGGAGATTCATTGTTTTTCCCCAAGTCCGGAAGCGTCGGCCGCCTTGGCCTGGCCCCTGAATTTACTGGTGCTCTGCGCCTGAGGACATTTTTGCGGAGGGGTTAGAAACTGCCAATGGTACCAATGGACATATTTTCGCGATGTGCCAGGACAGGTACGGGAGAACTACGCAGAAAAGGTGAAGGATATTTGCGGGGATTACGTGCGCGAGCCGACAGTTCAGCGTGCGCTTGAGTTTTTTTGGGAGCGGAATATGAGGCCGTGAGAAATCCCCGACAGAAATTACCCGAAGTTATTGTGTAACTATTTTTGGTTTTGGCTCACATCGGGGAGAAGCGGCGTTTCTGATTGCGCGAATCGCTCGAATCGGTCGACGCGGCAGATTCAGGTGAAACTTGAATATTGCTCGAAGTCGTTTTCGGCGGATCGGCCGGCGCGGCGGACTGGGTGGCGAGGGCTGCCGGAATTTTGAGAGTGACGTCACCGTGAGTGGTGGCGCGGAGCCGGCGCCCGGAGGGCATGGTCCCGGGTTGCTTCTTGCGGAATTGCCAGGTTGTGCCGGTATCGACGGCGGCGATATCGGAAGCGGTGGGTGACGGCGCTTCGAGGGCCGCGAAGGTGGCCGGAATGAGCTCGCCATCGACCGCGGCCACGTCCTGCATGGCCCATTCAACGTCGCCGGTTTTGTTGACGAAGGTCGGCTGGTTGATGACGAAGACCCGGGCGCGGGCGTCGGAATCTTTGCGCAGGACAATGACGCCGTCGATCACGACGTCGTTCAGAACTTTCAAATGGATGGTCATGCCTTCGCGGACGTCATCCGAAGAAAGATTGCTGGTGGTGATGAGATCGATGGAGGTGCCATCGGGAACTTTGACTTGTAGGACTGCGGGAACCTTGGGGGCTTCGGTGGTGGCGTGCGCGGCTGCCGCCGGAACTGCTGCCGCGGGCTGATCGTGGGCCTGGACCATGGCGACGATGATTTTGTCGGGGACGCCGGAAAATTTAAGTTTTTGCAGGCCGGAAGGCGTGGTGTCGAAATTGGTCGGCGACGATTTGATTTTGGCCAGGATAACGTCCTGGCCGAGGCGCATACCTTGCATGGCGATAATATTTTTGTTGGTAAGTGGGACCACAATGTCGTGTTGCGGTTGAGCGGCGGCGGTGGTCATGCCAAAAGGCGTGCCGGTTGGCGGCGGAGCCGCGGGGCCGCCGGTGACGTCGGCGGCGCGAACCCAGCCGGTTTTGCCGTCGGTGGTGCGGACCTGCAGGTAATCGAACCATTTGCCGAGGATTTCCACCTTTTCGGCGCAGCGGAGCTTGCCGAGTTCTTCAAACGTGTCGGTATTTTTGTAGAGCATGACGTAGGCGCCGTAGGTGCCGCAATTGGAGAAGGCCGGCGTGGACGTCTGGCTGAAGGCGGCCGGAGCGGCGGCGAGAATGGCGATGGCGGTTGCTAGTTTCAGGTTCATGTTTGGGTCCCTGACAGTGATTGGCGCGGCTGGGTGTGGCGGCGCGATTGGTTAAGTTTGGAGGGAAGGCGCGAGGCAGCCAATGGTACTTGTGATGGGTTAGTTAAGAGGCGGGCTTGATGTGTAGCGGCGGCGCCTCGTTCTACGTGGGCATTTTGAGGAAGAAGTAGACGGCGAGGAAGCCGAAGATGGCGTCAGGGGCCCAGCCGGCTAGGATGGGCGGGAGTTGGCCTACCGAGCCCAAAGATTCGAATAGCGCGGCGGTGGCCCAGTAGACGATGGCGATGGCGATGGCCACGGCGAGGCCACCTATGGCGCCGCGGGTGCCGACCAGGAATCCGAATGGGGCGGCGAGGCAGACGATGATGGCGGCGATGAGCGGAAACGCAAATTTCTTTTGCCATTGCACGGAAAGGCGCGCCGTGTCGAACCCGGCTTTGTGCAAGCTGATGATGTACTCGCCGAGCTGGCGCCAGTTCATCTGGTAATACTGGCGGACTTCGCGGCGGAAATAAGTGGGCGGCTCGGAAATTTCGGGGAGCGATTCGACTTTGAAGGGGCTGTAACGGGTGATCTTGCTGCCGTCGAAATCGCGCACCCAGCCGCCGGTGAGCACCCAGGTATTTTCGGAGGGCTCCCAGGTGGCGCGCTGGGCGAAGACGCGGCGGCGCATCTGAAAAGTGACCGGGTCGAGTTCGAAGACGCTGAGGCCGCCGAAGAGGTTGCGGTCGGCGTCGAAGAGTTCGTAGTTATAGATTTTACTGTTCTCGCCGAAGATCCACTGATGCGAAGGCTGGAAATACGTTTGCGCCGGACGGCCCTTGATCTGGTTGCGCAGCGCGTCCTGTTGCTGGTTGGCGTAGGGCAGGTAAGTGTCATCGAGCAAAAACATTCCGGTAGCGATGACGCATCCGGCCAGCGCCAGCGGAAGCACGAGGCGATACATGCTGATGCCGCTGGCCTTGAACGCAATGACTTCGTTGTTCTTGGCCATGATGGCGAGAGTCACCAGGGTCGCCACGAGAGTGGCGAGCGGCGCGAGCTGGTAGACCATCAGCGGAACGAGCTCCCGGAAATAATTGACCACTACGCTCGCGGGAATATGGTTCTTGGAAATATCGCCGAGCAGATCGAAGAGCGTAAAGGCGTCGAAGATCAGGATGAAGCCGGCCAGCAGAATCAGAAAATAGTAAAAGAAGCGCTGAAGAAGGTAGATATCGATCAGCATGGGGAAGGAAACGGTGTCGCCTTCGGGGACTGCGGCGCGTTGCTCGGTTACGGAAGGCTTGGGCTCGCCGCCATTGGCTTTCGGTATTTTTCCGTTGCTGATCGGAATGGGAATGGGCGCGGCTTGCGATTCCAGACGCTGGGTAGGACGGTTGCGGCGGAAAAGAGAATCAACCCAGGCGACGATAGGGTTTGGCTTACGAACTTTTTCGATGCGGCGGAGGAAAAAGATTCCTACGGCCAGCGAAACGATGTTGGCGCCCCACACGCCGAGCCAGGGCGAAACCGAACCCTGTTGAGCCATGTGCGAGCCGGTGACGAACACGAAATAATAGCCGCCGATCAGAATCAGGGTCAGGACCAAACCAGCCGCGCGGCCGCCGCGGCGCGGGCGGACTCCGATGGGAACTCCCAGGAGCGCGAAGAGCAGGCAGGCGGCGGGAAAAGCGATACGGCGCTGAAACTCGACGCGAGCGTCACGCCAGTCCGGGCCATCGTCGGCGCGAAGCTGGCTCATGGAGCGCTCAGCGTTGGAAAGGGCTATGTTTTTAGGACCGATGGAGGCGCTGGCCAAATCGACGGGAATGTCGCTTTGGCCGAAGGTCGTAACATTATAGTGGTTGGGTTCGTTGGGGTCATATTCATGCTGGCTGCCCGGGCCCAGAGCCAATTCAATCTGATCGGCCGACTGGCCTTCGATCACCTGGGCATCCTGGGCGAGGGTCACGCTGGTAGAGGACGCCGTACCCGATGACGCCAAGAACACGCCCTGCCATCGAGTCGCCGCAGCTTCCACGTCTTGTACATATAATATAAGGTGCGGAAATCGCTCGTCGAAGACCCGGGGCTGGATGGCGTAGGCGGCTTGCGACATCAGGACGCGTTCTTCCAGATTGCGCAGGGTGCGAATCGCCGCGGGGCTGATCCAAAACGTCAAAATCAAGGTTCCGAAGGCGCAGGCCAGGGCGACGACTCCGATGGGCAGGAGCAGGCGGCGCAGGCTGATGCCGGAGGCGTGTAGCGCGACGATTTCGCTATCGGCGGAGAGGCGGCCGAGGCCGATCAGCACTCCGACCAGGACGGCCATGGGCACGGTGAAGGCCAGAACTGGAGTGAGCGAGCAGAGAAAGATCAGCGAAACGGTGCCGACGCCGCCGGAGTGACGGACGACCAGGTCCATCAGGCGAACGAGCTGCGGAACAAAGAAGACGAAGGTGAATACGGCCAGTCCCAGCAGGGAATGCGAGGCCACTTCGCGGCCGATGTACTTATCGAGAAGGCGCATTTAGGTGAACGGCGAATTCTAGCATGGTCGTACGGCTGGGTTTGGTCGCAAACGAATAGAGGTCCCATCGTCACGAGGGATTCTCCTCTGGACGACGGCCGGGAGCCGTTGATAGCGAATCGGAGCGATGACAGCCGCAAGTGCTTGGTGATGTTTTTGTGCAGTCGATAAGGCGCTTTACCTAAGGAACTTTGAATTGACGCGCGTGAATCTGGTTTTAATTTGGCACATGCATCAGCCGCAGTATCGGGACCCGGCTACGGGAAGCTATTTGCTGCCGTGGACGCGGTTGCATGCGCTGAAAGACTACTGGGGGATGGTCAAGATTCTCGGGGAATTTCCCGGAGTGCACGCGACTTACAATTTTGTGCCGCTTTTGGCGGCGCAGATTGAAGAATATGCCAGCGGAAAATTTCGGGAGCCTTGGTTCGAGCTGGCGTTCGCGGCGGCTGATGCGCTGAAAGGCGAGCAAAAACGTGAAATACTGGAGCGCGCGTTTCAGGTGAATGACAATTACGTGCAGCGCTGGCCGCGCTTCGCGGAATTGCAAGCGCGGGTGCGGTCGGGCGGGGCGGAAGCCTGTGTAGCGCAGTTCGAAGCACGCGACTGGCGGGATTTGCAATTGTTGTCGCAGCTGGCCTGGATGGACGAGGAATATATCGCGAAAGATCCAATCGTGAACGCGCTGGCGGCAAAAGGAAAAGATTACAGCGAAGCGGACAAAAACGCGCTGCGCGAAAAGCAACTCGAACTGATTGGCGCGGTTTTGCCGGAATACCGGCTGGCGGCCGAACGCGGGCAGATCGAAATTTCGACGACTCCGTACTACCACCCGATTCTTCCGCTCTTGTGCGATACCGATGTCGCGCACGTCTCGAATCCGCATACTCCGCTGCCGCAACCGGCTTTTCGCTATCCCGACGATGCGCGGGAGCATCTGGTGCGCGCGCGGAACTATCACCAGCGCGTTTTCGGCAAGCCTCCGGCGGGCTTGTGGCCGTCGGAAGGGTCGGTCTCAGATGCGTCGCTGGAAATTGCGATGGACCTGGGATTCAAATGGTTCGCGACCGATGAAGGCGTGCTGGGACGCACGCGCAACGAAGGATTTTTACGCGACCCGAGCGGTTATCCGGAGAATGGGCCGGATTTGTACACGCCGTGGAAGCTGGAACGCGGCGGACGATTGGCGTACGGATTTTTCCGGGATCACTACATTTCGGATCTAGTCGGATTCGTGTACAGCCGGATGGGCGCGGTTGCGGCTGCTGAAGATTTGCATCGCAGAATTCGAGCGATTGGAGATCGCGCACCAGGCGGGCGCACCGCGACGGTCAGCGTAATCCTCGACGGCGAAAATGCCTGGGAATATTACCCGGAAAACGGCCGGCAGTTTTTGCGCGAGTTTTATCGTCGGGTGCAGAGCGATCCGGAAATTCGGGCACTGACCGCGAGCGAAGCGGTGGACGCGAACGCGGACGCTCCAGTGATGCGCGGAATTTTTCCAGCGTCGTGGATCAACGCGAATTTCGATGTGTGGATCGGGCATCGCGAAGATGTGCGCGCCTGGGATTTGCTGCGCGACGCACGCGAAGCGTACGGACAGGCGGCGCTCCACGCGTCGTCGAATGGCAAGAATTCCAGCGCGAATCTGGAACGCGCGTTTGAGGCGGTGCTGGCGGCCGAAGGCAGCGATTGGAATTGGTGGTACGGGCCGGAACATGGCTCGGCGAACGACCGGGAATTTGACGAGCTGTACCGCAAGCACCTGACCGAAATTTACACCGCGCTTGGCCAGCAGGCGCCGGACGCGTTGGCGCGGCCGATCAAGAAGGCGCCGGAGCATGGACGGCGAGAACCACCCGAGACGTATTTGCAGGTCGATGTGGACGGGCGGGAATCGAGTTATTTCGAATGGCTGGGTTCCGGGCTCTACGCCACGGACCCGCAGGGCGGGACGATGCATGGGCATCGACGCGTCCTCGGTGAGCTGCGGTTTGGATTCAGCGAAACGCATTTTTATTTACGAATCGATCCCGAGCCGGCCACGATTGCGGAAATTCCCAATTTTCAATTGCGGGTGACTTTGTGGGACTCGCGGGAGACGCGCATCACCGTGCGGGTGGAGCAGGGGAAATTCGCGGGGTGTGTGTTGGAGCAAAGTGGAGTCTGTCTGCTGCATCCGGAAGGTTTGGTCCGCGCGGGCTACGGGAAAATTATTGAAGTGGGAGTGGCGAAGGAGACTTTCGATTTGAGCGCGCAGAAATCGCTGATGGTGAGCGTGGCGCTGTGGGAAGGCGGATTGCCGATTGAGGTGCTGCCGATCGATGGGCTGCTGGATATTCCGTTGGGTGCGGAAAATTTTGCTTGGGAATTGCAAGCGTGAGCGTTTCGAAAAAGATTAAAAGCGTGGAACATTCACACCGAGAAAGGCGGAGAAAGGACTGAAGGCACGGAGATTTCGGCGTGATCGCGCGATTGAAGGATGGTTGAATCTACTTGCTGTTGCCGTTGGTTGAAGATTTGGTTTGCTGGGCCGCCCAGCGCTGGCGCACTCCGGCCACGAATTTTGTTTTGTCCGCTCTGATTTGCCGCACCAACTCCTGATTGCCTACATCTTCGTGGCTCGCAGACCACAGAACCATTTCGGCCATCACCGGCGCGAGATCGATTCCTTTGGCCGTCAGGCGGTAAATCACTTTGCGGCCGTCCTCGGGATCGCGTTGAGGGGTGATGATCCCGTGTTTTTCCAGGTCGCGCAGGCGGTCGGCGAGAATGTTGGTGGCGATGCGTTCGTGCGATTCCAGGAACTGCTTGTACGAATGGAAATTGCGCAACATCATGTCGCGGACGATGAGCAGCGACCAGCGATCGCCCAGGATTTCGATGGACGCGTTGAGCGGGCAGCCCGAGCGCCGTTTGGGGGCCGGGTTAATTTTTGGCACGAGCGTAACCTTACCATGCTCACTTGCGTTTCACAAGTAATGAGCGAGGCGAGTGCAGCCGGAGCCACGCCCAAAATTAGAACCGAGGAGGAATCATATGTCGAGCGCAAGGCAGAAAGTTCAGGAATCGAACGACCAGACAGCGATTCGGGCGGTGATCGAATCGGTGGCGCAGGCGCACTACGATAAAAACGCGGCGGGAATCGTCGCGCCCTATGCCCCAGACGCGGAGCTCTACAGCCTGGCGCCGCCATTGCGGCACGTGGGCATGAAAACGAACGAAATACAGGCTTGGCTGGACACTTGGGAAGGGTCCATTGAACGCGAGGTGCGCGATTTGAAAATTGCGGTCACCGGCAATTTCGCGCTGGTCCACGGGTATTATCGTCTGGGTGGCACGCCGAAATCGGCCGGGCGGCCGATCAGTTTCTGGATGCGGGCGACGGTGGCGTTGCAGTGCGAAAGGAACGGCTGGCAGATTGTTCACGAACATGTCTCGGTGCCGTTTTACATGGATGGGAGTTTGCGGCCCGCGTTCGATTTGCAGCCCTAGTGTTCGTGGCGCCGGTCACACCGTTGGGTCACGCAGGGTTTCTGCGTGACCGCCGGCGCCGGACAACATATCTTGACTTTGCAGGGTATTCAGTAGATATTCCGCCTAACCCCTTGCAGTAGTCCGCTTGGTTTTACACAACTCAGGGCAGGATTGTCGGCGGTATTTGCGTCGCCAGGCTGGAACGGAATTTGTTCCTGCGGAGGGTGACGTGCGTTTGAAATTATTTTTTGGTGCTCTTTTCGGCTGCTCACTGCTGTGTGCGGCATTTCTGCAGATTCATTCCTCGCCTCACCCTCCTGCAGTAAGAACTTCGGGAGCGCCGGTCGCTCGGCCCAAGTTCTCAGTCCCGCCTGCGTTCGAACCGAATTGAGGGCAGACAGAGCCGCGCGCGGAATTTACCGGTCGCTCCGGAGGCTTGGATGTTCTGCTGACGAACGCGGGAATCGAGTTCGCGGCAGGCGGACTGCGGACGAAATCTCATGCGTCACGCTACGTCAGTCTGAACTTTTTCAGCTCCCGGAATCGAACGAACGCGAAGCATTCGAAACTGGCCTGGCACGGGCAGGAGCGCGCAGCCGGCGAGGCGAATTATTTTCTGGGTACCGACCCAGGGCGGTGGCGGACGCATGTGCCGCAATTTGGAAGTGCCGTGGCGCGGGGCGTGGTGCCAGGCGTCGACCTGGTGGCGTACGGCAACGACGCACGGTTGGAATACGATTTGCGGCTTGCGCCGGGCACGCGACCTGCGGATTTGCGGATAGCGATTTCCGGAGAGAGAAATCTGCGGGTCAACGCGGCGGGCGATTTGGTGATGGCGTTCGGCTCGCGCGAACTGCGCATGAAAAAGCCGGTGATGTACCAAGAAACGGCTGGGCCACGCGCGATGGAAAGGTCGAGTAGCGCGAAAACATTTGTGGATGGAAGCTACATTCTGGAGGCCGACGGTTCGGTGGGAATTTCAGTTGGGGCGTATGACCGAACGACCACGCTGGTGATCGATCCGTCGTTAAGCGTGGGATACGCGACGTTTCTGGGCGGCGCGGGAGACGACCGGGCGACGAGCGTGGCTATAGATACGACGGGGAAAATATATATCGGCGGGACCACGACGTCGGTGGGCACCTTTGTCGAGACTTCGGGAAACGAACTGGGTTCGGAGAATGGGAGCCCGATTTATTTCATCGCCAAGATCGATCCGACGCAAAGCGGATTGAGTTCGCTGGTGTATCTGAACCTTCATCGGCGGCTCGGGAAGCCAGGCCGGCGGCGAGATCGCGGTGGATGCTAATGGAAACGTGGCGCTGGCCGGTGTGACCACCTCGGCGGATTATCCGGTGACGGATGCGAGCACGTTGACGGCGGGAGCGGGCGGGATCGCAGTGAATGATGCGAGCGTCACCGAAATTGATCCGACTTGGCGCGAAGCTGGTGTACTCGACCTTATTTGGAGGGAATGGAAATGAGGCGACGCTCGCGGCCGGCGGGATTGCGTTCGATTCTCTGGGGAATATTTTTGTAGGGATGGATACGAAGTCCACAGATTTGACGGTGGCGCCGGCGGCCACGCCGGGGCCGTTCCAATCCGTATATGGCGGCGGAAGCAGCGACGGATTTTTAGCGGTGTTTCAACCGGTGGTGACGGCACCGGTGGTGCATTTGAAATATTGCACGTATTTGGGAATCAACGCGCAGGCGACGGTAACCGGGGTTGCCGTGGACTCCGTGGGCAATGCGTACCTGGCAGGTTATACCTCCGACCCGCTGGGAACGCTGGCGACGACCAACGGCTTCCAGACGGTGTACGGCGGAGGACCCTACAACGGATTCGTGATGAAAATCCTGCCTTCGGGGATGGGACCGCAGGATTTGTCTTACGGAACATTTTTAGGCGGAAGCGTATTGGATCAAGCGCTGGCGATTGCGGTGGGCCAGCCGG